>Ga0247608_10004536_pt1 | contig 15466 bp, 11 predicted proteins | sample 176DNAGHGlowgp2_FD_193490 | JGI IMG/M metagenome (GOLD analysis project Ga0247608, IMG submission 193490) | Sheep rumen microbial communities from Palmerston North, Manawatu-Wanganui, New Zealand - 1766 DNA GHGlow gp2 | ecosystem: Host-associated > Mammals > Digestive system > Stomach > Rumen ...
TATCTCAGCATTTTCTATACTTGGTGTTCTGTTGTTGTACGTTGTTGTTGTTTCTGTATTCTCAAAGTTTCCATCTGTACTTATTTGTGTTATGAATTTTCTTAAACTTAAATCAAATGTTTTTGGTAGCTCTACTGTTAATGACTTTGGTAAATTAATTGGGGTTGGATAAAATTGAACCACTGGTTGTTCTGCCAAATTATCATTTGTAGTACTAGATAGTAATAATTTTTTTTCAACCCTTGATGTCACCCCTGTTACATTTATAGTTATATCGCCATTTACAACATTTTGTGGAACTATCACAAAAAAATCTTGTCCATTTGTAATTCTATCTATTGTAGCTCCGCTAGAATTAGTTAATGTTACACTTGATGTGATATCTGTATTTTCTCCTGTTATTATTCTTAAATCATTTATATTTGAATTACCAGTTGTTGATGCTTTTATTGGTCCTATTTTGTAATTTGTTCCATCTTTTACAATCTTCTTATTTTCATCACTTCCTGTATATGTCAAACTCAAAGTTCCTAATTCGCTACCACTATATCCTTCTCTTGCTGCAGCATTTGCAGAATCTATTAAATAATTATATAAAATATCTGCTTGTTCTTGCAACATTGATCCAATACTAACTGTTATACCATTTACCATTATAGTTTTATTATATAAATAGTTTAAATCAGATGGTGAATCTTTGCTTGCATATTTTATCCAATCTTTTGGAGCAGTATCTGTTGCTGAAGTATAATTATCAAATGTGGTGTATATTGAACCTTCTTCAGCTTTATAATTTGTAAAATACCATATTACTGCTTGTTGTATTGCTTCTACTAATTCTGGATAATCTGATAAAATGACATCTACTTTATCATAATTTTCATCCTCATAATAGTAACCTGCCATTACTGGATTTCCATATGCATTCGTATATAAAGGTGATGTAGTATTTGAAAAAACACTTGAAGGATTTATTGTCCTATCATAACAATAATACCCATAATCACTATCATAGACTATTCCTGCTTCAGCTAATAAATCATTTATTGTTTTTACTCCATCTTTAACATACATATTATCTATTACCCATAATAGTTGTGATAAATATTCACTATCTTGTACGTTTTTGTATGCTGTTATTGATGAATCAACTCCATCCAAATTTATATTACTTAAATCATATTGCTTATCATACTCAACTGTAGTACCTACTGAGCCTGTAGTCCATGAAGCTCCAACTGTTGCATTTAAACAATAAAAATTTGTTCCTGTTATCTTATCTTGATCATTTACAGATAAAAGTTGAAATAATTTTTGATCTATTCCATTACCTATTGCATATGTTTCAACTTTGTTACCATTACCATCATACCTGACACTATCCATCTTAATTTTAACTGTTGAATCTGCATATACAATATTTCTGTATATTGACATTATTCCAATTACCATTATTATTATTAACAATAAATATTTTTTTGCTTTATTCATTTTTATTTCCTCTTTTTCAACATTTTTCTCCTATAATTATATATTAATGTTTTTTAAAAAGCAATGGTAAATTTATATTTTTTTGTATCTTTTTTCTTTTTATTAAGCAATTATTCTTTCGGACATAAATATGGCAAAACCTCACCTAAAACTTTTCCACCAACAGGAGCTGCAACACCACCTTCTTGTGTTGTACGCGTCTTATTGCGGTCATTATTCCATTTCGTTTAACCTTCTTAGTGCGTACTTAGCCAATATTTCATACAATTTATCTGCACTTTTAGGATTATCTACAACTTTTGAAATAACAGTATATTTTTTACCATTAATTTCATAAATAGTTGTCTTTTCTTTTTTTGTACTCTTTACGTTCATCTAAAAATCCTCCTTTCTAAAAAAAAACACTACCAATAAAAATTATTAGTAGTGTCTAAAAATATAATTATAAATATACATTTTGGGCCGTTCTATACAAAATGTCCATTTTAGATTCATTTGAAATTTTTAAGTTTGAGATAATTTCAAGTTCTCTACTAGTCGACCCCCATGGAGAATCTGTACCAAACATTATCTTTTTTGAACCAACAACATCTAAAGCACTATAGAAAATATCTTCTGGCGATTCTATTTTAGAATAATTCACAAAACATTTCTCTTTATTTCTAAATAAGAAATCAGCAGGACAACAATCTAAATACATATTATCATTGTTGCTAATAATGTGTAATAATTCATTCTTTAATTGTGCAGCATGCGCAATAACAACTTTATTGTTAGGATGATTTTTTGCAAAATGAACTGCATTTTCGGCTAGCTCACACTCTCTTAATCCTGTATGTATTAAAATTGGTAAAGCTGTTTTTATTCTAAAATTTCTTATCGAAACTTGGTCTGTCCATGGATGAAACTTATAACCACAGAATAATCCTTTATAATTTTCCTCATAGAAATTAATTTCATTTTGTATTGTACTTTCACACAAAGAAATATATAAAAGCGGTTTAATTCTTGAAGTATAATTTTTAGTTTGTCTAATAAGCTCTATATTGTATTTTCTAAGTGGATCTATCTTTGATGTTAAAATTGTTTGCCCACAAGTCTTACATCTTAATCTGTAAAATCCATTATGTGATTCTACAACACCTCTATGTCTCCTAATATAATCACAATTACAATTTTGTAAATTATTATTTGTAATGTTTTGATTTATTATACACGAAAACGAACAATCATTTTTGCATCTCATTTCTCCTATTTTCGGGTTTAAACTAGGCAATGCTATATCTATATTGTTTTCATCTAACTCTCTTACAAACCGTTCAATAGTATAGTCACTATAAAAAAAGAAATCTCTACTTGTATTAAAATGGACATGTGAATTTATAACCATATTTTTCCCTCCTTCTAATTGTGCGTATTAGCTTTTTCATAATTATATCACTTTTAAAAAAAATGTCAAATTTATGTAAATAAATAAGATTAGAACTAATTTGTCCTAATCTTAAATCTGTATTTAGTCTCCATTAACTGCACAACCTGCTTCGTTGTATTCTTCTACGCTCATTTCCCAATCCATAATTTACACCTCCTTTCTACTTTTCTGTATTATACAATTTCCGTCAAATCCATTTACTTCTCCTGATGTTGTATAAGCTGATTTTCTACATCCTCCACAATATGCTAAATAACTACATTTTCCGCAATTTTCATACGATTTTCTATCTCTTAGTATAGAAAACAAATCTGAATTTAGCCATATATTTTTTAGTTCATCATTATATATATTTCCTGCTTTTTTTCTAAAAAATGGACAAGGAATTATATCACCATTTGGTAAAATATCACAAGATGCTATTCCTGCTGTACATCCTCCTTTTATTTTGAACTTTTCATTTTCATTTAATTCCATTTTTTTAAATGAATTTACATATGGGTTTCTTAGTCTATTTATTTTACCTTCTGATTCATATTTTAATAGTTTTTCAATTGCTTTTCTTTTTTCCTCTACTGACAATAAGTATTCTTTATCTCTACCTGTATCAATACAAAAATTAAACGCAATATTTATTTCATTATCATTTGCAATCTTTACAATATCATCTATATACTCTAAATTCTTTTTATGAATTGTTGTAAAAAAATATGGTTTTATTCCAATTTCTTTTATTTGTTTTGCCAATTGTATAGTATTTAATAATGATATCTCTCTAAGACCATTTTCGTCTATATCGAAACTTAAATGAATATAATCAAATCCTTTTAAATCTTCCAACTCTATATTTCTTATATATCCATTTGTTTGAAGTGTTATTTTATTAATACCATTAAGTCTACTCCTGTTTTGTTTTAAGTACTCACATATTTTTTTAAAATCTTTATGTAAGCATGCTTCACCACCTGAAAAAATTAATGTGTTAACCTCATTTTCATTAGCAAAATTTATATATTTTACTATTTGGTCAATTGGTAAATCTATATTTCCTTCTCCTCTATTGTAGCAATGTAAACAATTTAAATTACATCTTGTTGTTATTTCTAGTTCCAACAAATGCATTGATAAATTCACACCTAACATCTCCTTCACTTACTATTTCCATATTTCCGTTCATATAATTCTTCGTCCATGCTCGGCAGCCAGAAAAACAATTATTTACTTTATTACATTTTTGGCATTTATCAGGTAATTCTTTTTTTAAGTAATATTCCCTAAATTTATTAAATCCACTTCCATTTTTCCATATATCTTCTAAATCTTCTTTAAAAACATTTCCACACAAATATTCTTTTGTTTGAAAAAAATTACATGGATAAACATTACCATTATATTTAATAATTAATTTACTTTTTCCAGCAGCACATACAGGCATATCAAAAATATTTTTAGTTTCATCACTTATTAGTCCTCTTAGTCCATGTTTAAATACTATTTTTTCTTCACCAATTCTATTCAGAATTTCTTTATATAAATTTAAGTTTTCCTCATTTATTTCTACAGAATCAAACATTTTCTTTCCAGTTTTACATTCAATTGCAATAGTTGGTGAAAATCGAATATTCTTATATTTTTGTACTAAATACTCAAACAATGCTAAATAGTTTTCAAAATTATCTTTAATAAGTACTGTATTTACTAAAACTGATTTATTGCTTTCTGTTGCTAACTTTATATTTTCTTCAACTCTATTAAAAGTATTATTCATTCTTGTTATCTTATCATTTATTTTATCATATCCATGTAATGAAAAAACGAATTCATCAGCATAATTTAATATTGGAGCAATATTAAAAAATCCATTTGTATTTATCAATATACAAAATCCTTTTTCCTTTGCATATTTTACAATTCTTTTAAAATCTTTGTATAAAAAGTTTTCGCCGTCCAGAAAAATGAATCTGTTTTACTCCTAAAATATATAATTTATCTATTATTTTTTTCCATTCTTGAAATGATTTATCTTCATATTTATTTTTCACGTCACAATTTTCAAAACAAAAAACACATCTGAAATTACAATTTCTAGTTAACTCTATTTGTACAAAATGTGGTTTTTTCCACATTAACTCAGATATTTCATTTCTACTAAATCCATTAAGCAATTTCTGCCACCTCTTTTTTTATTAAATACTTATAAAAACTAATTGGTATGTCTTCTGTTATTTCGTTGTTAACTAATTTTTTAAACCATATTGCTGTTTCATTTTTCAAAAAAATCAAATCAAAATTTGAATATACTGCAATTACTTGATTTTTCTCTTTGAATGAAACATATCTTGTTAATTTATAATTTTTTGATTTAGAAAAATCAAATCCTAATCCAGTTTCGAATAACTCTTTTCCTCCAATCTCTGTTGCTATGTTTTCTAACTTCGTAAAATTTCTTTTTTCATAAAATTGTAAAGAGTCAAAATTATCTTTCATGCACCATAATATAATTTTATTATAATCATTTATTAAATCATTAAGTGCTGCTATGATTAGTTTTTTCCCTATTCCCTTTTTTTGAAAATCAACATCTACATATATTGCGTAGATTTCTCCGTCATAATGTTTTAACACTTCTTTATGATTTTTTCTTTTTCCATAATATATATATCCTAAAACATTATCTTCATCACAATAAACCAAAACTTTTCTATTTTTTAATCCATTTATGTATTTTTGTTTTTCATCTTCTATATTCATTTCGTTTAAAAACTGATTTGAAAAAATATTATTATATGTTTTTTGATAGTTTCTTATTTTTAGTTTAGCAATTTGTTCAGCGTCATTTTTTATTCCTTCTCTAATCATCTTTACCACCTTGACCATATTTATATCACATTTTCGTTAAAAATTCAAGCATTTTGTCAAATTATGTAAATTTATCAAATATATACACCTCTTATTTTAATTTTTTTTCTTACAAATTTTATCTTTTGTGCATTATTCACTTTTTTCATTAGTACTTATTTTGTTATCAGGACATAAATATGGCAAAACTTCACCTAAAACCTTTCCTCCAACAGGTGCTGCAACACCACCTCCTTGGTGTCCTCCTTCACCAGTTGGATTATATAAAGTAACTAAACAAACTATTTGTGGATCTTCGATTGGAGCCACTCCACAAAATGAAGTAACATATTTTCCCGTATTAACACCATCTTCAGATGTTCCTGTCTTACCTCCTACTCTGTAGCCTTCAACTTTTGCATTTTTTCCAGTTCCTTCTGCTACAACAGATTCCATCATACTTAAAACTTTTTCAGATGTTTCTTTAGAAATACTTGCCCCTCTTGTATTTACTTGAATTTCTTTTTCTTCTCCTGTCACCGTATCTATTACATATTTTACGACTCTTGGAGTAATTAAATTTCCTCCATTTACTATACTTGAAATTGCTGTAACTAATTGAATTGGAGTTATTTCAAAACGCTGGCCAAAACTTATCGTAGCAAGTTCAACTGGTCCACACTTCTCTTGTTTTACAAATATGCTATTTGCTTCTCCAGGAAGATTAATTCCTGTTTTTGAAAGAAGTCCAAATTTATTTAAATAACTATAATATGTATTTACTCCTAGTTTTTGTCCAAGTCCTATAAATACAGGATTACATGAATTCATAAGTCCTTGTCTTAAACTTTCTGAGCCATGAGGTCTGTAATATCTCCAACATTTAATACGTGCTCCTCCTACTGTAATTCCACCTGTACAGCAAAATTCTCCTGCGTTGTCTGTATCTGTTATTTTTTCTTCAAGTGACGCTGAAGCTGTAATTAGCTTAAATACAGAACCTGGCTCATAAGTATCTGAAATTGCTTTATTTCTCCACATTCCTTGTAAAGCTTTTGTTTTTTCTTTTTGTTCAATATTTTCCCAATTTGTTAATAATTCTTCGTTATTTATTGTATATGGTTCATTTAAATTATAACTTGGATAAGTTGCCATTGCTAAAATATCTCCTGTTTTCGGATTCATTGCAACAATATTTCCACCATCTGTGCACTTATTGTCGATACATGCTTCTGCTAAATGTTTTTCTACAATAGATTGTATTGTCATATCTATAGAAAGTTTTATAGATTTTCCATCTATTGGCGCTAGATAGTTTTCTCCATCATCGCCAATCTTTTCTCCTGTTGCATCTGTCGCTCTTTGAATAGAGCCATTTGTACCTGACAAAATTTCATTGTATTTTGCCTCAATTCCATCTAACCCTTGATTATCACTTCCACAAAAACCTATAAATTGTGATGCTAAATTTGAATAAGGATAATATCTTTTTGTGTCTTCATCAATATTAATCCCATTTTCTATATTATTATCAATCATCCATTTTCTTAATTCATCTGCTTTTTCTTCTTCTACCTTTTTTACAATAGTTTCGATTGAACTTCTTTTAGAAACTTTTTTAAAAACTTTTTCATAATCTAGTTCAAAAATATTCGACAATGCTCTTGCAACTTTTTCTTTATTTTCTTTCGAAATATTGGTTGGGTTCACAGTAATCGAAGAAACCGTCGAACTTACTGCTAAAACATATTTACCTGTGCTGTCATAAATTGTCCCTCTTTTTGCACTTATAGCTCTTTGTTGCACTTGTTGCTCATAAGCTAAAAGTTGCAATTTATCCCCATCATGGAACTGCAAAAAAGCTAGCCTCCCTATTAAAATAAACATAACTATAAAGGCTGTAAATAAGGTTCTAACCATTTTCTTTTTATTTGTTAATGTTACTTCCATATAAAAACACCCCTATTTTTACGCACTATATAAATATTGTATTTTAAAAAGTTTAATTTATAACTAAAAATATCACTTATTTTATTTAATTCAAAACAAGATTTGCAAATTTAAATTTAAGTATTTACAAATCAAAATTAATTATGCTATAATAAATTTAAATACAGACGAAAAGGGTGTGATCTTTTGGAAGAACTAAAAACAAAAGAATTAGAGCAAGTAACAAAAACCTTGCAAAATACTAATAATATTAAAACTAATGTAGAATTAATTAATAATGAAACGCAAAAAAATCAGCAAGGAGATTTACTTGATAAAACCGAAAAAAATTCACAATCAACTTTAATTGATGAAACCGAAAAGAATTCACAATCAACTTTAATTGATGAAACCGAAAAGAATTCTCAATCAACTTTAATTGATGAAACCGAAAAAAATCCACAATCAACTTTAATTGATGAAACAAAAAAAAATTCACAAGAAGTTCAAAATGAAACTCCTAGTGAATCAATTGAAATTAAAACCGAAGACGCTAATACTACAAATTGCTTAGCACTTACAATACAAGAAGACCATAAATTAGTTGCTTTTAAAAACATATTTTTCAGATCAATTAGAATGTCTTGGAAAGTTGTAGTTTCTACAATTACATTAGCATTAATCAAACTATTTTCTTAAGACTATTTATATCTAAAAAAATAGATTATAAATAGCCTTTTTTAATATTCATTTTCAGATTTTCTAAGCAATCTTTTTATTTTTCTAATAATTCTATAGACAAAGTTATCTTTTAAAACCACTAACGCTTTTTTATTTTTAAATTCCTCTATTTTTTGTTCAGCCTGTTTTTCAAAGCCAATACAATACATATCAAAAGAAGAGTAATCATCTGCTGTCCCTACTAAATCTCTATAATCTTGTAATTTTCTTTTTACCATATCTACTTCAATTTCATTCTCTACCCTTTTGAACATATTATTAAAATATGACATAAATATTTTATTCTGTGTCTCAAAATAAATATTTCTAATTAAAGATATATTATCATTTATTTTTGTAGTTTTTTCATTTTCTTCTCCTTGCCAAATATCAGTTAGTTGAATATTACTTTGTATATTTGCAATCTCATTTTTCAAACGTAAAATTTCGTTTAAATTTTTCTCAATCAAATGATATTCGCTTTCACCAATATTATCTATTATTTCTATTTTAAATTCTTCATTTCCTTTAATTGTACTATCTATTAGCACATTTTCTCCAAGTAAAAAAGCAAGTTGTGAGATAATATTTGTAATAATAGGATAATATTCTGTTCTAGTTGGAATTAACATATTATATATATTTACTGTTTTTCTGTTCATATTAAAAGCTTTTGTTGTAATATATTGCACAGCAGCTTCATTCAAAGCTGTTGCTTTTACACTAAGCTCATTTACCTCACAAACTCCCAGTCTTGTAATGTTACCCTTTTTGTCTTTTCTCTCTTGCAATCTATGAATAAATTCATGAAAAATATATTCATCAACTTCTGAAATATCTGCATTTGCTGAAAAATATATGCTTGAATCTTTATAATAATAATTAGCCTTAGATAAACCTTTTGGAACTTTAGCATAATACATAGGTGTATCTAACAAGGTTTTATATATTTCCAAATAACTTAATTTATTATTTGGAAAAGCTGTTATTATTCTTGTTGATACTTGATTTACAATATCTATTATTTTCTCATCTTGAAGTGGTTCTATTACCTCAATTCCTGTATTTCCAAGGATATTGTTTTCCGCCATATCCTATTTCCTCCTTTAAATTTTAAGCTTATTCTTCGAGACCGAACTGAACCGAAGCGATTCGTTCTTATCTTACCCAATCATTTATAATTATACACTATTTATATTACAGAAGTATTAAGATTTTTTTACATTTTTGTAACAATAAAAAACTTGCTAGTACACTAAAATACTAACAAGTTTCTTTGTAAAATTCTAAATTAAATCTTTACTTTTGCAGCTTCGCTCTTCTTGCTATTAAATAGCTTTTCAGATCCATTTGCTACAACTTTATAGAAATATTTCTTTCCTTTTTTAACTGTTTTATCTGTATATGAACTTCCTTTTGTTGTACCAACTTTTGAATATTTTCCATTCTTTTTTGTTGCTCTGTATACTGTATATTTTTTAGCTCCGTCTACTTTTTTCCAAGTAACTTTTGCTTTTTTGCTTTTCTTTTTAGCTTTAACTTTTGTTGGAGCAGATAATCCTTTTGCACTATTTTTTCCACTTCTTACTTGTTTTAGATATGAATTATCTCCTAAATTTAATACCCAAATGCTTCCGTCTTTTTTTATTAAATAAAGTGTTCCATTTACACTTGTACTATATCCAAAATCTTCAACATTTGTTGCAATTAAATTGTCACCTAAATATACTTTTCCATTATATTTTATTTTTAATGTACCATTATAGAATTTACAATCATAATATGGATAATCTTTATAAGTTGTTTTTATTTTATTTTTCTTTGTTTTATATACTCCCCAATTTAATATCTCTTTAACATTTTTTTCTATTTTTTCTGTTTTATATTTTTTAGATTTTTCTTCATAAGTATATTTATATAAAACATTTTTGTTATCTAAATACATTCCGCTTGTTGCAGAACCTATAGCATCTTTAATCTTTGCTTTTACAATTTTTACATCATCTATAGTATAAAGTCCATCAGATTTTTTTAATAATGCTTCTCCAAGTATAGCTTCTGCATTTTTAGCTTTTAGTTTGTAGCTAACTTTATCATTTTTTTGAATTATAGCATAATATTTTCCTTTTGAATTTAAATATCCATAAGTAGTAACATCTACAACATTCTTTGCCGTAAGTTTTCCAAGATCAGTTTTTGTTGTTAATTTACCATTATTTTTTAAAGTATGTATGGCATCTGTCCATTTTGTATTTTTTCCTTCACGGAAATATACAGATCCATAAACATATTTTTTAACATTTCCTGTTTCTTTATTTTCTAATTTATTTGTATTACTATTTAAATTCCATAATTCACCATTTGCAAGTAATACTTTGTTTTTTTGATTTTTATAGTCTGGGACTATAGAAACTACATCATTTGTTTTTGATTGTAGTTTAGAATCTTTTGGCTTTACAACTGTTACTTTATAACTTTGTGTTAAAGTTTCTGTATCATTTACACATGTTGCTGTAATTGTTACAGTACCTTCTTTTTTAGCAATTAAATAATTAGTTGAATTTGCTTCAAAATCTACAATACTTGTGTTACTTGATTTTGATGTTGGTTTTAAATTATATATTACATTATAATTATTTGTTATTGCTGCAAATCTTTGTCCAACAAAAACTGTTTTATCTTTAAAATTGTTACTATCTTTAAACCATGTTATAGCATCATCTTTATTGCTTACATATGCAAAAACTTTTACATTAAATGCAAATACTGTAAGTACTACTAATAAAAGTACTAATAAAATTTTTTTACTTGTTTTAGTCATTTTCTAAAACCCCTTTCATTGTTAAAATATAATTTTGAACATTTGGCTCAAGTTCAAAAGTTGGTATATCTTTTAGTTTGTATGCTATACTACTTGTTGAACTTTTTACTTGTTCAATTTTTGAAGGAACATCTACTACCTTTTTTATATACTCTATTGCTTCGTCTATTTCATCTTTTTGAGCATAATACTCAATAGCTTGGCTTAGCATTAAAACATAATCTTCATATTCTTTAATGTCATATTTATTAATTTCGATATATCTTTTTTTATTTTGTTCCATTAAATTCCAATTTTTATTATCCAAATAATAATATGCTTTTATATTATAAATCATGCCTAATTCTTTATTTGTTTTTTGCATATTTGAAGCAATTTTGTAACTATTTGAAATATCATCATTTTCCAAATAATCATTTGCAATAGCAATATTTGCTTCTGCATAAATTGGATACATTTTTATAGCTATCTCATTTTTATCAAAATAATTAAATAATGTAACAATTCCAAAATATAGATATATTCCAATTAAAACTGACTCTACACTAATTAATTCAATTTTATTTACTTCAATTTTGTATTCTTTTCCATCACATAAATTTAAAGTCATAACCAATATTAAAAATATAATCATAAATTGTAAATCAAAATCTATTAGTAAGTGTAATGCAATTGTTATTAAGAATAATTTAAAAACTAAAGAATTATCTTTGCTTATTAAACTCTTAATTATAGCAATAACTAAAAGAATTACTGGTATGATGCCAATATCAAGTGCCATTTGAAGAAAATCATTATGCACAAAACTTGCTTGATATATTCCTGTTTGAATTTGAGGCTGAATATATGAATAACCCATATATCCCAATCCAAATGGATGCCTTAAAATCAATGGAATCGCATCTTTATAGTACAATATTCTTTCTTGAAGAGACCTAGATGCTGTTGAAATTGTAAGATATCTTCCTATTGTATTAAAATTACCTGTTATTAAAACATACGTTATAGTACCTGCAAAAGCTACTACAACAAGTGCTATAAAATATATTCTAAGTTCTTTTTGCTTAAATATCATAATTATATAATTTAATAATGTTAATACTTGAACAGTTCTGCATCCTGAAATTAAAATTCCAAAAAGCAAAATAATGTTATATATAATTACTTTTGTTTTTTCTTTTATACAATACCCAGAATAAATAATACCTATTAGTAAAAATAAAGCAAATGTATTTGCATATTGCAAAAATCCCATCATTCTTCCATTTGGCAGATAAAATACATCTGGTAAAAATGGTAAGTATTTAAATAGTATTGATATAATTACCATAAACACTCCAGAAATTGGAATTGGTTTAAGCATTTCTATTACTTCTTCTTTACTATATTGCATAATCAAAAATCCAAATGTGAAAGGTATAGTAAATTTAAGAAAACCTAAAATTGCCATTCCTTTATCTACTGCATAAATACATGTAAATAAGTACCCTACTGATACTATTGCCAATGCTAGAGTTGAAAAATTTAAATATATTTTGCATTTTTTTACTTTTAATATTTTTATTAAAAGTATAGCCAATATAAATATTTGTGCAAAATATGCCGAAAATTCGTAATATAGTCCAAATAAAAATGGTGATAGAAAAAAGAATATTTTTATAAGCAATATGTCTATGTTTCCTGCTTTTTTATAGAGCAATGTCGTTCCTCCTTTATATTGGTTAGTATATCATAATGTGAAAGTAAATTCAATATATTTTAGGATTAAAAATTACTTTTTTCTATACTTATTTAATTTCTCACTATATATATATGAGACAATTTCAATAAGAAAATGAGAAAGAGCTTTTTGGCATCTTTCTCATTTTCACTATTAGATTTTAGCTATTTAGTTCTTGGAATATAATATCTTATAAATACTTCATTAGGTACTACTTTATCAGTATCATCTGGGTTTTCTTTCATATAGTTATTAATATATTTCTTTGCATCCCATGTAATAACTTTTCCTTTTATACTTAATCCATATTTTTCTAATGTTTCTTCATCGTCTGATTCGCATCTAATTAATTCTTCATAAATTATATTTCCGTCTTTGTCTTTCTTGCCAGAATCATATGTTACTAATATTGGACAATCTTTAGAGACCTTTATTGTATCTGATGCTTCTTTTAATGTTATTACACCCTTATTTGTCTTTTTATTCTTTTCAGAAATACCTGTTGCACTTTCCTCTATTTTATCAAATTCGTCTAATAAACTTTGTGTATTAGTTGCAGTAGTAGCTTTACCACTTGTTGCAATTTTGTCCAAGCTTGATGTATTTCCACTTATGTCTGAACCATATGCAATACAATATATTTCATCTACTCCTAAAGCACTGGCTGATGTATCATACTCACCATCGAATTGTCCATCAGCTAAAATAATTACAATATTTTTCTTGTCATCTTGTACATAGTCTTTAGCTAAATCATACGCTGGAGAAATATATGTTGCAAATCCATTTCTTGAATCTCCTATTGTCATATCTCCAACTAAATCTTGTAAATCTTCTTTCGATGTTTTTCCATCTGTTGTAGAACCTACTACTCTAGCACCTTGTATTGAATCTTTTATAGAGTATTTATGCCATAAACCATCTGTTGCTTGAACATAGTTATCTCCTTTTGCAGTTGTGCATATTATGAATGCTCCAGCACCCTCTAAGTTTAATGTACTATAATACGAATTAGATACATAAGAATCATTTATATAATCATATCCATAACTTCCTTTTTCCTTTTTATATCCCTTTTCTTCTAATACAAGTATTTTTGAAGCTTTATTTTCAGCATCGTTATTAAAATTAATTACTGTAATAGAGTTATTTTTGTTTTTCTTTTGAGCTTCTATAAAGCTGTCTAACGCTGATTTAGCATTTTCATACCTAGTATTTGCTTTATCTTTCTTTGCTACAGGATATCCAAATTCGTATTTTTCACCATCGTAATCAGTATATTTCCATGTATCATAGTCATAACTTCCTGAAACAGTTTCATTCATACTTGATGAATTATCTACTATGAATATAATATTTAAGTCTGTTCCTTTTTGTCCTTCTTTATACTCCTCATAGTTTACTGTTATTTCATTTACATCTGTATTAACTGTATTAGAATCTTTATCGTTTGTTTTATCTGTAGCTGTATTATCTATAGTTGCCCCAAATGAATCTTTTGCTGTCTTAACTTTGAATGTGATTTCAGTTGTTGTTTCTTTATTTGATTCACTAGCTGCTTCTACTTTAACTTCTTCCCATGTTAATACTTGATTTTTGTCTTTATCTTTACTTATGTTTGGTTCTTGTTTTGTATTATCTATCTTTGAAGATTTTTCAACATAAGTTGTTCCTTCTAATACATCTTCTACATCTATTTCTGTAGCTTTCCAACCTTTATTTGTTAATGTAATTGTATAGTTGATATCATCATATGCATTAACTTTTTTATCAAGAGTAGCTTTAGAAATTGATACATCTGGCTTAGCTAAATAAACTCTTATTATATTGTTTTTATTTTCGTCAATAACTTCATTTGAAAGATTTTCTACTATTTTATCCTTACCATTTCCTATATAGCCATACCATTCATAATCTTTAAATGCATCTGGAACTGTTGGAAAATCAATTGGATCTCCATTAAATCCGTATCCTGAAACATCATGTTTTTCTCCAGTATAGGTTCCGTTTGTATAGTATTTTACAATATATTTTGTTGCAGCTTTGTTTGTTACTTTTAGTTCTTTGTCATCACTACTATATGTTGCTCTATACTCTATATTATTTTTTCCTTTAAACTTACCTATTCCTTCAATTTCTTGAATTGGTTGATCATTACCATCTAACTCTTTTATAAAGTATTCTATTTCATTTCCGTTTGCATCATATTTACTTAGGCTAACTTCTGTAGACCATGTATCTTCTGATTTTTGAGATGCTTTTTCTGGTAAAGTTACTGTTTTTTCTAAAGTTGTTACTTCAACTTCTTCTCCAGATTCGTTAACTTGTTTTTTATTTGTATAAATTCCGATTTTTACCTCATCTGGTCGTGACTCATTCTTTATTTTTTCATCTCTCCAGATTTTTGTTACTGGTACATCTATCTTTATCTTGTCGTTCTTTAATGTATTTGTTATCTCTACTTTCTTATCATTTCCTTTTGTTGGTTCTCCAACTACTGTTGTATAATTATCAT
>Ga0247608_10004537_pt1 | contig 15465 bp, 20 predicted proteins | sample 176DNAGHGlowgp2_FD_193490 | JGI IMG/M metagenome (GOLD analysis project Ga0247608, IMG submission 193490) | Sheep rumen microbial communities from Palmerston North, Manawatu-Wanganui, New Zealand - 1766 DNA GHGlow gp2 | ecosystem: Host-associated > Mammals > Digestive system > Stomach > Rumen ...
AAGAAGATGCGATTCCAATAATAGATTCGTCATCTATATTATTTTTTATTAATAACATAATTAATCTTCCTCCAACTTTAATGTTTCCTTTATATGATGTACATGGCTATATAATTTCATAAGTTCATCATATGCAAGAAAGTCTTGAGCAGCATGATTATATTGACGTAAAGCTTTATGAATAATTTCCTTTTCTTCATCATTACAATTATTTCGAAGATCAAGTAATCTGGTAACATCTTCTTCTGTATGTCCATCCCAATGTTTACCACATTCAAGTTCTCTACAATTGAACAAATCCCAATATTTCTTTTCATAATGATATGTATAGCTTCCAGAAGGAGTATCAATTCCGACGATAAACCATTCCATATTACTGTCAAAGCAATACTTTCCATCTTCATGTTTCCAAGATTTCCAAGCACGATTTTGATTAAGATTTACCAAAGCAGCAAATAATACAGCTCTTTGATGATATAATTGATTAAAAGTATGATAACCATCACTTACATCACCAATACCAGTTTGTGGAATTTCAATATATTTTTTATCCATTTTTCTCATCCTTTCTAACTAATGCTTTCTTTGCATCTTCAATAATAAGATTGAAAAGATCTTCTTCTAATGTAACTTATTTTGCTTTTGTAGTAGAATATCCTTCACCATAAGGATTGCTCCATATATCAAATGTAAAACTTATAAATAAATCTCCTCATCATATAATTCAAACCTATACTTTTGTTTAATATCTGGATACTTTTCATGATCAACCTCAGACATAAACATATTCAAAGGACGAGCTGCAAAATTGTTTCCTTTTGTACAATCAGTTTCATAAAGAGGTTGATAAATAATTAATTCCTCTCCAGTTTCTGTATGAGTAGCTGTACCAATAATTTTATACAAATACTCATTATTACAATTATCTGGTTTTACAGTTTCACGCTTAAAATGCTTTACAATATCTCCAGGATTAAAATTTCTCATATTTATACCTTCTTTCTTAAGTGTTCTGGGTTAAATAACCCAGAACTCCTCATCATCAAATTCATGTTCTAATGAAGAATCATCTTCATATCCATACAACTGATCTCCGTCAACATTGGACACATAGTATGTAATATTATCTGCAAACATATCTCCGTCTTCATCATAAACATCATATACTACATGAACTCCACAAGAAACACTTTCACAAGATGAAAACTTTGCATAACCGTTGTTTGGAATAAATCTCTCAAGATCGTTAATAATGCATTCTTTTGCATTATTTAAATTACTAGCGATACCTATAAAATTATAGATATACTTGTCGGCATAACAATCATTTACTACTCCATCAATTTTAATCATTTGCATATTCCTTTCTCCATTTTTATGTCTTAGGTTGACATTATTAAGTATATAATATATGGCTAATGATCTATTTAAATAATTAATTCCCTGGAGTATTGTACTCCAGGGAAGGGAATTTATTATTCTTTGTCCCAAGGAAAGAATGCTTTTTCAACATCCATCTTCTGAGTTTGAATAATACTATTATGGAAACCTTTCATTGATCTAAGTTTCAATGTATCAGGAATCTGAGCTAAGTTAATACCAACTCTAGTATCATCTAATAGATAGAATAACTCTCCTGCACATTTATTACAGATTCCAGTCTTAGATATACACATAGATGCAAATCTAAGTTTTACAGTTTTACCTACAAAGGAATCCATATTCTTAGAATCAATTAAAGTGTAAGTTCCATTATTATTGATTACGTAGCTATAGATATAGTCCTTGATATTGTTCTTGTCTAAACTTACAGTAATATATCCTTTAGTACCACAATCACTACCTCTAGGATCAAGCGATAAATTCTGATAAGCTGCTACAAACAGTTTTTCATAATAACCACCAATCTCAGTTTTCTTACCTCTTGCATAAGCACCTTGTACACCAGCACCTGCTACAATAGCATATTCCTCTGCAGGAATACCATCAATATAGTTACCAGTAACAATTCTATATTTCTGCTTAGCATTAGGATCAGGATCTGCAATAGCACCCTTCATAACAAACATGTTCTTGAAGTTATTATCAAAGTCTCCTCCAGCTCCAGATAAGATAGTATCCATTGAAGGATCATCACCAATATATTCTGTAGCAAACTTTAATAATTCTTGCTCAATTCTTTCTGCAATTACAGGATCACCAGCTTCAATTTCTTTCTTGTACTTTTTGATAAGTTCTTCTTTCTTCTTACCAATAGCTTTAGTACAAGTGATCATCTTCTCTGTATGATTAGGAGTTAATACAGTTTCAAAAGGCATAAACCATTGAACAGTATCTTCAAACTCTTTTAATTCTTGAGTGGTAATATCATCTTCCAATAAAGCATAAGAAAGTTTCTGTTCAATTCCACCATATACTTTCTTATTAATTGTCTTATTGATATATCCATCAAATAATCTAGAGAAATTAAAATCTCTTAAAAATACATTAAACAGATAAACTCCAACTGTAGTTGTAAACTTATTGGTATTAGATTTAGTTTTTGTCTTTTCTTTATCAGTATAATAAGTAAAAGTACCAACAGGTACTTCTAATAAATCATACGGATAAGCTAAACACTTTCCATCATAATTACCAAATATCTGCATAATTGCATTATAAGTGATTTGATCTTTCTTTACAGAGAAAACATAGCTAACTAAATTATCTTTATTTACATTAGCTGTTTCTATATCAGTTTTAGAAATTGTTGGTGAACCTATTAATTGCCAGAGTTTTGATTTTCTTGCTGCCATTTCTTAACTCCTTTACAAAACTCCTGCTGAGATATTCCCAGCAGGAGGCATTTTAATAATTAATAGTATACCTGATAAGTAAAGTCAACTCCCTTGTTGAGATCCTTCAACTTATTCTGATCAAAGTTAAACTTAGAGAAAGGAATAATGTCCTGATACCACTTATAGTATACTCTATCTTCTTCAGGAGCTGTAGGATCTTCTGGAATAGTATCATCATACCAAGCAGTTACTAAAGATATTGTAGAGAAGTTAGCATTTTCCCATCCTAATACTTGATCAAAATACTCTCTGAAGTCAAGTCTAGATACAGATAACTTCATTTCTACATATACTTCAACCTGCTGAGTAGATACGACTTTCCATAAACGATCGGTAACTTCAGTACCATCAAGATATCTTACATGAAGCATAGGATGTGTATCAAATGCTTTAAAGAAATATGCATTTCTAGCAGTTGATGTACCTTCATCAAATACCTTTCTACCAAAGTAAACATGACGATCATCAAAGTCAAGATCATCATCATTAGTAGTATATCTGAAAGGAATAATATCTTTATACAGTCTATCTTCACCTGTCTCTAAATCAGGAGATATACGGTCTGTATTAGATACTACATTTACTTCATTTACAGAACTACCTGCACCAGATCTACCTGCACACCAAAGACAAGTAATAGGAGTATTCAAAGGCTGCGTAGCAGGATAAGGATCTCTACTATTTTGTAGCCCTAATTCAGTATTGTAAGTAGGAAAATGTACAACTTCTTCCAAACCAAACTGTCTACATGCAGTAGCCTGGCTACCAGGAACCAAAACCTTATTCTCAAATACTCCAATTATCTTACCAGTTTCATGATCTCTGGCAATAATTTTAGTGCGCTTAGGACCACCAAGAGTACAAGCATCTAAAATATTAGCTCTATCTCTTACATTAACAAATGTATCTTTGTTAATATTCATTTTAACTGCTTCCTCCTTCTTAATTTGTTACTTTATTACCATCAAAATCTCTCCATACAAATGGATTGTTTTCATCAAACCATGTAAGAAGACCATCTACTTTTGCTGAAGCTTCAGCTAATAAATCTGTCTCATAATTAGGATCACTAAGAGTATTGATTACTCTTGTAGCACCAGCAAATTTCTTGGCAAACTCGTTATTAATATAAGAGTCTAATCCAGAAATACTACTATAAGCAGATACTACAGACATCCAATATTTTAATTCTTCAAGAATACTATCTTTGTATTCCATTTCATCAGCATATTCTTGTTCCAATTCTACTGATTTAGTGAAGTTATTATTTACAAATAAGCCATCATCAGAAACTTTAATACCATTCTTTTCATTAGGAGAGATTCTTGCATTAATAGAGATTCTATTCTTTGAATAAGGAATCTGATCACTAGGTCTAGTATCATTTACATTTTCACAATATCCTTCATCTACAGTAACAACTGTAGTTTTATCTGTAATTTGTCTAGCTGTAGTCCATCCACCATTTACATAGAAGAATTTTTCTACATCTTGATCACGAGAAGTTGTAACTGGCTGGAATCTCTTATCTGGATCTGTTACATAACCACCATCAACTTCAATAGAATCCATGGTATCTAATGATTGACCACCTTCAATATCTACTGTATTCTTTCTAGCAGCAACATCTCCACCATTATAAACATAGAAAGGTGCAAATGAATTTTCATCTGGATTACCAGCATTCATCATAAGTATCTGTTCTTGTCTAGTAGGAGGATAATATCCATTATAATCTTTATCACCTAATATATCATGATCTACATAATGAGAAGCTATATCTACAACTTCAGCATTATAATTAGGATTATCCATCAATTGATCATCAATATAATAATGATTTTTAACTATAACAGAATCAGTCCATCTATTATTAGATACAGTCCAGAATCTTTCTACATAAGTTCCAACCTGATCACCATAAGTACAAATATACTCAGGACTAGAAGCACCAGATAATCTATGATCTTCATCATCATACATTCCAGAGTCACCGATAATATAATTTGTCTTAGGCTCTAAGAAATATACTTTCCAAGACTTAAAGAAATTAATCATCTCAGAAATATAATGAAGTAATGCATCAATGGAACTATTATCTACAAAGGTAAGAATATATTGCAGATTGGTTCCATTCATATAATAATTTAGAGTATCAATAATACTGTTTACAATATCATTCAAGATAGATCTTCTAGCTTCAAGATCATCTTCAGATTTTAAATCCAAATAAATCATATACAGATTATAATCATACTTCATTAATACTTGGTCATAAGTTTCAGCCATAGTTCCATCTGCTAATATATAGAAGTCCTGATTATAAGGAGTAGTGAAGAGCTCATAATATACATAATCATAAACTCTACGTTCATCTCTATTAGAAGAATTTTGGAACCAAGATCTTAATTTCTTATAACACTTAGTATTATTTTCATAAATATCATATAACTCTTGAATTGTATGAACTTGTCTACCAGTAATAAAAGTATCTACTCCAAGCTCTTCAAGAGTATATCCTCTTTCATATCCAAATTTAGAATGCTTGAATCCGATAGTTTCAGCAACTTTATTAAGATCAGCATTCATATTAAATCCATAGATTCTACCAAATAAATTAATAAATAAATCTTGATGCTTTGTTCTAATATAATCATAGAAAGTATCTTCTGTTATATTAGATGCATATCGCATTTCTCCACCAAGCATATATTCATGGAACTTCTTATTCTGATAATCAGGATAATCCATATCAGGATATAACTCATGTAATTCTTCCATATCAGGAAACTTATCATTAGAATAATAACCATCTTCTTCAATGAAAGGTAAAGCATATCGATAAGTACCACCATCATAATCATGATAAGGTTGGAATGGAGGTTGAGGTTCTGTTCTATTCTCTAATGCTTCTAATGGATTATTAATTTTAACACTAGTATCATCATATAATCCATTACAACAATATAAGAAAATTAATAAATCTCTAACATTAAATAAAATATCAGGTTTTAATTCTGGAACAGCAATCTTAAGATCTTCTACATCTACTCCACCATCAAAGATTAATCCAAGATAATATTCACGTTGATAAGAATACTGTTCTATAAAGACATTAAATTCAAGTCCCATATACTTAGTACCTTCAACAGTAAAGTCTTTCAAACAGTGATTATTTCTAACCAAAGCATGAGAATCTTGACCATCCCAATATTTATCTTGAAGGACAACTTCATCATATCCTTCATGATACATTTCATCTCTTACATATTCATCATATTCTTGATCAATAGGTACTTTAACAAATTCGAGACCATAAACATTACCATATTCATCTCTAACTTTTCTTACATGTGATTCATAATAATCATCTTCAGCTTCAGATGCAGTTCCGTCAGCAGTAGCATCTTCATCATCCGGATTATAAAAATCATAATTATAAATAGGCAATGTACCATCATCAATAAAGTCATATCTAGGAACAGGATTAATATCATTCTCTGGAATATCTAATACATCATTTCCATATCCATCACCAGTACTAATTACTGCAGGTAAATCTGCTTCATCACCACAGTCTAACTCAGTCATATGAATCCAAGCTTGATATTCTGGATCATCAGTGCTAGGATAAGTTCCAGGTGGAATTTCAGGATCATAGTCTGTTCCTAAGTTTCTCTTCATTAAATAATATTTATAGATAATAGTATTTTCAGAATTGAAAATAGCTAAGATATCTAAAATATTCTGAGTAGTTGATTTATATTTAATCAACTTATTTAAGTTCTTTACAATTACAGTCTGATATCTTAAAGGAATATCTGCAAAATATTCTACACCATTGGATTCCAAGAAATATTGAACTGATCTAAGATCAATAATATCTCTTCTAATGTACCATTCAGGAGTATCTACAATCATATCATTGAATGTTTGACATACAATGATAAACATAAGCATTTGCTCATAATAATCAGAATCTACATTATAAGCTAACTGATTAGATCTACGTAGATAAATATCTCTGTTAATTGTAAATAATTCTTTGAATCGATTTAATACATAATAATTTACATGTGGCATATAAATAATATCCCACTGAGCTGCAGATCTAGCAGTAATATAATCAATCTTCTTAGAACCAAGATAATTTAAATATCTATATTCTAATGGATTAATTGTATTGTTGGTAATAAAGTCTTCTTTTATTAAATCTATAATACCAAGTGTTTCAAGAGTAGAAATTTGATAAATCGTAAATTCATGAAGAGGTTTAGAAAAGTCGAAAATTTGATCAATTGGCACTCCTACCAATTTTTCTCTATATCTTTTCTGTCTCTCTTCATCTTCATTTGTAAAGTTACCTGGTTCTGGATATGGCTTAATATAAATATCATATTCATCATGTCCATAAGCAGGCTCACCATTTAGCATTCTGTAGTAGTTATTTTCTTCTACATACTCTTCAGTAAACTTATCACAACAAAACTTTAATAAATTGTCTCGATCTTCTTCAGGTATCAAAGATGGATCTTGCACATATTCAAATGCAGTAAATTCATCATATCCAAAATCTACAAGATACTCTACTGTTAGAGGAAAGAAATCTAACGTCATAGTACCATTATTAATAGACAATAATACTTCTGAATTAGCCAATGAATTTTTAGTTTCATTAGCATTTGCTGTAGATTCATCTTTTAATACAATGCTTTTCAAGATCAATTTACAATTGTATACAATCTCATCCATCAATGCATGACTTGTATTCTGCTTGTCCTTGATAATATGAGGCATTCTGCTTTCTCACCTCCTTATTTCATAAATAAATTATTATAGCTATGTGAAAAGATTTCAATTCTACGGGTTTGACATTCTTATAATATAAGAAAGAGGGTATTAAAAATGGAAGGAAAAGATAGATTTTTAGCAACTGTACCATCGAGTATTCAAGATACTCGATATGAAGTTATTTCATATGATGCTAATAATCCTAGCATAAGAGCATCAGCTTCTACATTAGATTTACCATTTTATCAAACAAAAGAAACTTTAGCAGATCCAGATACTTATAGAAATTTTATAAGAAATGTAGAAAGTAGATTTAGAAGATCTAGAGAGTATACTGCTTATAAAGCATATTTAATGGGATTAGGATTTGATCATTGTCAAATAATGGGTAATATTGAATCTGAGCAAGGTGTAGATATTGAGCTGCATCATAATATTTTAAGTCTTTTTGATATTTGCATTTTAATTTGTGAGCATGTATTAAATACTTATGGTAAAATATCTTCTTTTGATTTAATTCAATTATTAATTACAGAGCATTTTGCCAATAGAGTTGGTTGTTGTTTCTTATCTACAACAGCTCATCAAATGTTTACTGATAATCCAGAAGCTTATATTCCACCTGATATGACATTTGGTAAATGGTGGGAATTATTAGCAAAGTATAGATATGGAATTACATTTGATATAGCAAATAAAATTAATAAGTATATTACAAAATTTCAAAATCAAATGCCTACTACAGTACAAATTATTCCTCAAGAAGAAATTTTAAATTTTGCTTATTATAATGAGTATGGTGTTCCTATGAATAAAGCTAATATAGAACCTTATAAACAAGTAGAAAGCGTACAATATGATTATCCAAAATTAGAAAGGAGAAGTGATAATGAATATCTTTAATATTTTACTTACAGCTTCCGCAGAAGCTGAAGATATTGTAGAAGCTACCCAGAATGTTGAAAATATGTGGGCAGTTGAAAATAGTTTTCTGATTATTATATCATTGATATTAGTAGCTATTTTAATTGCTTTTGCAAATAGAGTAAATAAATTAGAGGATGCTATTCATAAAATTAATGAAAGATTTGATGGTCTTTCTAGTACATTATTAGAAATTTCTAAAAGACCTTGCCAAATAGAATGTTTAGGATATTGCGTTCATTTTACTAAAAATAAAAAAGATATTATTCATAATACTGTACAAGAAGAAAAATCAGAAAATACAGAAGATACAACAAAGCAGTAATCTAATAGTTAGGAGGAAAATATAATGCAAGGTGATACTATATTTGGAATTGTCTTAATTATTATTGGATTTTTATCAGGATTTATGATGTATTATAGTAAAGATGAAAAAGAAGATCCTATTATTATACCAGAAAAAAAGAAAAATATCGAATTAATTAATGCTATGCTTGCTGAAGGATACTTTGATAAAGTAAATGCATTGATTGATTCATTTATTTCTGCAGCTGGAGATAATTATACAGTATTTGCATTATCATCTAATTCTAATCATTATCTTACTGAATCTGATCAAGAAACAATGACAAAATATATTTATGGAAACGTAAAAAGAAATATTACTCCAGAAGTGAAAGATTTAATATCTACAGTATATAATATCGATGATGAAGAAGAGGATAATGAACATAATAAATTAAATCAATTAATCAATGTAAGAATTAAATTATATATGATTAATTTCATTAGAAACTTTAATTCATTACCTGAAGATATTCCTAATATGAAAGGATAATATATGAATAATGAAAAAGGAATAAAACTTATTAATGCAATAAAAAGTGGAGAAATAAAAGAAGAAAAATTACATGATCATGGTAAAAGATTTTATGATGGTTATGATCGTTTGTACTTTGATAAGTTTTGTTCTTATTTAGGAAACGTTAGTCGTTATAATATAAATTTAAAATTAGAAGAAAAACCATATTAATTATGAGGTAATATATGTGCAAATGGATAATTAGGCCAAGTAATAATCCAAATGATTTCTTTGCTTTTACAACATGTAAGAGTGGATTTAATTATCTTTCTAAAGCAAAAAATCTTGATGAAGTTAAATCTGCATATCAAGGAAAAGAATGTCCAATATGTAAAAATAAAATTGAATTAGATTTTAGAGATATTGAAGAGGGTTGAATTTATGAAAATAAGTATTGAGATTCCTGATAGTGACTTAGAGAAAAATTGTATACATTTTATTCATTTATATACAGATAATGATAAGAAAATAACAAGAGTAACTCAAGTTAAATCTGGAATTTGTAAATATGATTATTATGATGAAGATATAAAATTTTCAGAAGTTGTAGAACAGATAGAAGATAATAATATAAATAGTGAATGTGAATCTACTGAAAGTAAGAAAAAGAATAATTTTGGATGGATTAATTGTGAAGATTATTTACCAGAAAAAAGTGGTATGTATTTTAGTAACAGGAAAACAGAAAGATAAACCTAATGAAATTTGGATATGTGAATTTTTAGATTTAGGACCAATACACGGATGGTGTAATAGTCCAAATAGACCTGAAGTTTTTGCTTGGCAACCTATTCCTATAGAATTTATGAAATAGAAAGAAGCTGCAGATATGAAAAATAAAAAATTACGATGGTGTGTATCGTTTCGCCGATCAGTTAGTTTGCGTAGACATAAACGTAAAAGAATACGTTTAAAAAATATAAATAGAACTGAACAATTGAAAGAAAAAGCATTTAGAAAATGGGGTTACTTTCCATTTCCATTTTAAAGGAAGTAAATATGGATGAAATTATACTTAAGAAACCAAAAAATTGTGATGAGTGTCCATTTCGTCATGAAGGTGAGAGATATAATTATTGTTGGTTAGATAAAACTTATATATTTGGTACTGACTTTGAATATACACCTAGCCATTGTAAATGGGATAAAATAAAACTAATACAATCCAATAATGCAACGAGGTAATTATATGAATAGGTATATTGTTACTGGTATTGGAGAATTAAAAGATCTCCCAACATTCTATCAACAATTCAGAATTGAAGTTTGTGCAAAGAATATTGATGAGGCTCGTGAAATCACAAATAGTATGTATAACGCTTGTGTTATTCATAACGTCGAGTTAATATAAAATGTCATAATATAAAAATAAAAAGATTTCCCCTAGCTTTAAGCTAGGGGACTTTTAATTTGCTGCTAAAAGATATGCATAGATAGTTCTAATCAAACTTAGATTATAACTTCTATCCAAATATTGTTCATTATTACCAGTAATAGGTAATAGAGACAGATATGTATTATTCTTCTGATTATATCTAAAACAACCAGTAGCATTAAACTCTCTATAGAATCCTATCTCTAATTGATTAGTAGTATACTTCTGGTGAAAATCATTCAGATATTTGATAGCCATTTCTTTACCAGAGAATATATACTGGTCAGATAGACTACATAAGAAAGATATGAAATCTCTATGCATTTCTATTTTATCATTACCTATTCCTATAACATCTATATCCCATTCAAATCCTTCATCATTAGCAAAGAATAGAACAGAATTTAGTTTCATATAAATATTAAACTTCTTTTTATACAAAAATGATATAGGAGTTGTTCCACCTTCTGGTAATACATTGCTGGTTAATATCGGATTATTACCTATCAGATAGAAAGCATCATTAGCAATTCTCAATATATTTTGTAATTTGATTTTATTGACTGTAAGAAACTGATACTTAGCTGCTGCTATACCTTTATCTATAATTTCTTGTATAGTCCAATCAAATATAATTCTTTTACCAATTTCAATCTCTCTATCCATCTTAGGTAAAATTAAAAGCTTATGATATTCCTCTTCAGTAATCTTTTGATATGATCTCAGAATATTGATATTTGCTTTTGAAATATCATATTCTGAGATCGGAAATCCAAAACTAAAGAGGGAAGGTGCCAAGTAATTTTTTGTAGCTGCAAATTCTTCTACTGTAATTGGTACTTTATCCTTCGCCACCTTTTATTCCTCCTATTTCAGCCATGATATATTGATATCTTTCCATATCTTGGTCTAAGTTTAATATTCCATAAGGTTCAAATATAGAATCTTCTGCACACTGCAAATCTTCCAATGTATTAATCAATACAGCATTAATACCATATCTCTGTTGTATTAATTTCAACAAGGATTCTACAGTCATATCTGACCAACCTTCATCAGTTACAATCAGAAATACATCCATTCCATTATATAATGAAACCATTATATTCATAAATTGCATGAATACTGGATTACTACCAAAGATCCATTGCATGTATTTGACATCAAAATCATACTCTGAATTAGCTCCCAAAGAATTAGGAGGTAATAATTGTAAACGTACAGCTGACCATCTCTCTGCTAAAGAACTGATATTAAAATATACTATATTAGGCCTAGTCATATTATATAACATATCAGCTGCTTTTGCAGTTCCATACATCAACATTTTATCTACCCCCTTAGATCAAATAGAACTCTTACTGTCTTTGGATTTTGTTTTAATTTCTTTTGATATTCTAGTATTGCTTTTGGCTTATCTTGCTCAGTTGGTTTAACAATGCTTACTAGACGCTCCATTTCTCGTGGTTGTATTCTAGCATCATCTGGATATAAGGTCAAATATTCATTCACCCCTACCACCCCATACTGAAACATCAAATTTAACCACACAGGCGTACTTTTAAAATCATAGTATGCAGGACTGACACCTGTTACACCAAACCTAATACCAAATCTTCTCCAAAACATCTCGAATAACTTTGGTATAGTGATGGATTCTTGATCATTTAATTCTGGATAATAGAATAATATATTCTTTCCTCTATACAGAGTTGTTATTAATCCAGTAACAAATAACTGTATACTTGGATCATTATACCAAGAATCATAGATATAGTTATAGGCCGTCATGTCTCCATCTTGTTCAGCTATAACAGCTGCAGGAGGCGGTAATAATTCCGCCCCCTGTATTACATTTTCTCCTCTAATTTGATCATTATATTCATCCAAATTGATAATCACTAAATTCAAATTACCAATTGAAATCATTTCCTGAACAAATTGAAGATTATCAGTAATGTCAATACTGCCTTTCAGAATTATCTCTGGATTGGCAATACTACTCATTACTTAGCCTCCTCTGTATTCATCTGAATAATCTTATCAGCAATAGAAACTCCACCGATAGAATTAATGGCAATTACGTTTCCATTCTGATCAGTCATAAGACCGCCATCTCCATCTTCAAATACAATTACTCTATCTGAAGGCTTGCTATCTCCGATATCAAGATTCGGTATCTGATTTACAATAGCTTCAAGAGGAGTCCAAGTTCCGTTAATGGTAACTAAGCCTGGAGCATCGTACTCTTCTTCATCAACGGAACCACCAACAAACTCTTCAGGTTCATTAGAATCCGGTTCAGTAAGAGTTTCTTCAAATTCCTTGATCTTCTTATTAGCTTCTACAAGCTTCTCCTCGATTGTATCATAACTTTCATAAGCCTGATTAAGCTGAGTCTTGAGATCTTCATTCTCTTTCTGTAGCTCATCAATAGTTTTATTATAACTTGCATCACTAATCTTATACTTCTCAATCTCTGCTTTAACTAATTCAAGTTCGTCAGCTGCAGAGATATTCTCCAAGAAAGATTCAGGAATAGGAACTGTTAACTTGTTACCAATGTTACTTTTATAAGTAACTACACCATGTTCAAGATCAACTGAAGAGGGATTCCACTTCTCTTCAACTTTCTTTTCAGGTGCTTTCTTAGGTGCAAATTCCTGCTGCTTCTTAGGCTCCTCTTTCTTTGGAGCCTGGGCCTTCTGTTCCTGAATGGTTACCTTAGGTTTGTTATTGATCTTAGTTGTAGATACAGATACTTCAGATTGCTGCTTAGGTTCAGCATCAACATCTTCAAGATGAATCATAACTTTCTTCTTGATCACATGCTTCTTAAAATGCTTCTCTTCCTTCTTGGGAGCCTGATTCTTCTGTTCTGTTACAGGTACTTTCTTTACATCTACATTGATCTGGCTCTTCAGATCTACTTTAGGACCTGCAGGTACTGTGTTAACAGGTACTCTCTTAGCAGAAACGATTATCTCATTTCCTGCTTTTACAGATTTACCTCCGCCAATGTAAGGCTGCTCTGCATTCATAGTTTCATCATAATTTCTAGTTACTTTGTTACCTTTGGTAACAACTACTTTGAACTGTTCCATATTGTGATTTCCTTTCTGCAATATAAGTTTATCGTGTACATACTTAGATATTTCTATAGCTCTGAATACTGCTCCACATTTCTTACATATCAGATTGTTAAATCCTTCATCATAATCTATTAATCCACCACACATCTCTGTATGTCCATCAGGGTGAACTATAGGTTTTCGACAAATTAATCTGTCTGCTTCAGTTTCATAGAGATATGGAAAATCTAGTATAACAGGACCAAAATTTTCTCTAAAACCATAATTCATAAAATATTTGGTTCCAAAGTCTGCTAGAATATATTTGTTAGTAATTACATCTATCAACTCGAAGATTTGATCTGCTACAGATATAAATTCTTCTCTAGATTGAATAGGTCTTACTCTTTCAAATAATCCTACAGTACCGCAAGGAGTTACCTCAAATACTTTAGTACAGAATGGCTTTAGTTGTAATTGATTCATGAACTCTCTGGGATTATCTTTAATCCCAGTTTTATCTTCAGCAACTTTAACACAAATTGTAGGATCATCAAAATATCCATAACAGATACGATTAGTACCAGCAGACATCTTTATGAATCCTTTGGAGTGCATAATGTCATTGATTGCTTTGAATTTCTTGTCGGCATTACCAGCATACCGAACTGATGTAGCTACATTATATAATCTATCTACATCATATTGAGTTAGCAGACTGGCAAGTGGTCTAGTAAATAAAGTATCATAGTTAAAATCAGGTCTAGTAACTACTCTACTTTGAATTTTATCTAACAACTTTTTGTCTGCTCCTTTCATCCTGATCCTCCTTGATAATTAGGTGATGAGTTAGGTGCTAATATACTATTGACAAATGCATCACGTCTCATATTATATTCAGCTTCTATCTCATCTGCTATTACTACAGGAGTACCAAGTGCATTTGGAGGTCCAGTTGGTATTAGAACTCCTCTACTATCACCAACAGGATTATCAGAAGATGCTATAGCATTTAACTGATTTACTCTATTGATAATATTTTGAGCTCCATCTTTGCCCAGCATGAAATTGAGAACTTCTTCTCTAGTAGTAGGTAAGTTATCATAATTACCATTCTTTACTTCTTCCATGATCTGGTCTTGCTTTTGCTTTACTTCCTGTGCTACTTTAATATCATGCTCTTGAGCATACTGTCTAAGCATGGATCTATAAGTTCCTCTATCATAACCTCCTGATAAATTTCTATTCTTATGAATTTGTGCTTCCATACGATCTGCAGTGATAAACATTGCACAGTCGGTACCGAGCCAATCATTCATATTATCAGATTCATTAAATTGTTGATAGAATGCACTAATAGCTGCATCTGCTTTACGATAAGGTATTGCAGGGTCTATTTCAACAACTTTACTGAATCTTTCTTGTTGCTTTGCTTCATATAAAGTACTACCAGGAATTACATAATCATATCCATTAAGAATAAAATCTTCTTGTTCTGGACTAATTTGTATTCCTAAACAATTAGCTACGCAACCATATAACTTTCTATTTAAATTCCTCCTTTTCTCTTGTGCTTCATATGCAATTTCTCTAATCCGAGCAGTA
>Ga0247608_10004538_pt1 | contig 15463 bp, 27 predicted proteins | sample 176DNAGHGlowgp2_FD_193490 | JGI IMG/M metagenome (GOLD analysis project Ga0247608, IMG submission 193490) | Sheep rumen microbial communities from Palmerston North, Manawatu-Wanganui, New Zealand - 1766 DNA GHGlow gp2 | ecosystem: Host-associated > Mammals > Digestive system > Stomach > Rumen ...
TTTTTCGTATTTTCTTTCTAAATATGATTCAATTATTTCCTGTTTAGATTTTTCAGAGGTGTATTTATCATTTTTCCAAAAATTTATAATTTCATTAAATTTTCTTTCATCTACATCTAAGTCTCCTGATTGCCACCACGATTGAATATTCATACTAAACCATCCTCCTTGTTTTGTTCTTGCAAACCAAAGATTATTATCATCATAAACTGGACAAGAAGCTTCTATAAAATAATCTGTTTCTGTTGCATATAACCAATAACATTGTTTAACTTCATCTTTCCAAATATCTTCTAAAGACATGTCAATATTGAAACTTTCGAATTTCCCATTTTCAAAAGTTTCACCTCGTGGAGTACTTAAGATAATATCTTTAGCATCCTCAAATGGAATAATCTTTTCAATACGACAAATATAATGTCGTCCTGAACTTGTTTTACCATCATCAAAAAAATGATAAAATTCTCCTACTTTTGGTAAATCTTTCTTATTCATTCTAATTCGTATTTAACCATTTCTAATTGTATTTTAATTTCATCTTCAGAGCAACCATCTTCTCTCAAACAATCTTCATATTCTTCTAAAATAACGCTTTTAGTAATTGGATCTAATTCTGACCAATTTGACGGAAATTCAAATATCATATTTATTATTTATTTTCTAATTGTTTTTTAAGTTTTAATAAAGGATTGTTATCACCAAGTATATCTGCAATTGATGATGTTGATTCTTTTTTATCTAATGTCCCACCATTATCTAAATATTCATCTTCGGCAATTTCTTCAGATAATAAATGTGATTCTAATGAATAATCTTCTTCAATATTATCTTGCTTTTTGTTTTTTACTTTATAATTTTCTGGTTCAACATAATCTAAAGCATTCTTTCCATCACCCCATCTAAATTGAAGCCATCCTTCATATTCACCACGATCATCCCAAATATAATCAGCAGGAATTTCATCTTCACCTCTAAATAAAACATCTAATTTATCTAATGTAATTTTACTATCAAATGTAAAACCACAATGCTTAATAGTATTAACAATTTTTATAACTTTATTGTTAATCATATCAAGTACCATATAACCCCAGAAATAAGCCCCATTAGAAAAATCAAGATTATAACTGTCATGATACCATTTACCATCTCTATATTTTCCACTGTTTTTTACATATATCTTTTGAGGTTTTGGTGTATTGGAATACATTATATTAATAAGTTTTGCCTCTTCCATTGCTTCTTCTAACGTATCAAAAGAAGTAACAGAAAATGACTTTGGATTATCCTCATAAGTATTGAATATTACACAATATTTAGTAGGACGATCTATATTATAAACTCTTTTTACATGCCACCAAAATGTTCGATGACCTCTATATTGATATGATTTTAATTTTTCTTCCATTATGTCTCTTTTCTTTTTCTAAATGATTGTTTTAAATCAAATCCATGTGAAAGTATCTTTATATTATTATAGTTAACAGAAGGTCCTTTTTCATCACCAAATAAATCTAATAAAACTTCTTTACGAATATCATCTACCCACCCCATATCCTTAGTATATTGAGGTTCTCTAAACCCAAATGTATAATTGACAGGAGAAATTTGATATCCTATCCTTTCATCTTCACAAATATCAAAAAATTTAATTACTTCTTTATATAAATCAGTAATAAAATGTTCTTCAATTCCTGTTGTTCCTGGAAGCAAATCCCATGGTCTAGTTTCTCTATTTATTGATATATCTCCACATTTAATTGGATATATCATTTCATATCTTTTATCACTAAATTTGAATACTAACTTTTTATAAAGAGCACCATCATATTTATCATGATTGATTATTTTTTGTGGTTCTTCTTTATGTTCTATATTTTGGTAATAATAGAATCCAAGTTTAGATTCTCTTTTAATTGTTTCCGTCCACGCCTTTTTAGCAGGAATTATCTCAACATTACTATTTTTCTTTTTCAAATTTAAAGATACTGTAGTCTTTGTTAAAATACCTATATCTTTATTATTAGGAAATTTTGTAATGTCAATAAATTCCACTTTCTCAATTTTAATACCATTACGACTATATAATATAGTTGCTTTTTCTTTTCTACTCATTGTTAAAAATAATCAATTGTTTCTTTTATATTACTGGTATATCTACACTTGAAATCAGTTCATTGTCTAAAAACAACTGTATTTTAGAATACGGTTTTCCTTCTACTGGACATATTTCTTCCTTTCTCAACCATAAATGTTTTATTAAATAACGTCTTAAATCACATTCATTCATAACTATCCAAAATGTACTATAAAATTGTTATCTCCGATATTGCTATAAAAATCTCTTAATTTACTTTCAAGTTTTGGTGTCAATTCTGAATCTTCTGTCCATTTTTTAGACTCATCATCATAATAACTTAACCGTGAAGATTTTTTAACTTCTTCAATAAGACTATCTACAGTACAAAATTCATTTTCAGAATATCTTTGATTTCTCCACCATTCATATTTTATATTCACATAAATATCTCCATGACGATTGATAATATAAAAATTATGATTATATCCATTATTGGATTGTTCTTTTGTATTTTCTAACATTTCTTTAAATGTCATTTCATTGTTAAGAACCTTGATATAACATTCAATTTTATATTCACAATCATTAATACGTTGTCTTAATTCATGCGTTAAATATTCTTCAGTCATTTTCTCTGGTGATACTCCACAATTATTGACAAAATAATCATAATTTTCTTTATGTTGATCAAGCCAATCTTTTAATTCATAATCCCATCCATATTTCTTATAATTACTATAATAAATTCCACCAATATTATTAATTGCATCTTTTATTAAACTTTCAATTTGTTTCTTTGAAAGATTTTCTGGTTTAATGAATGTCCATGTCCAATTACTCATAGTATTAATCTTTATAGTCTTCAATTTTTATACCATTTCTATACATCCTTTCATATTTTTCTTCAGGCTTTTTATTAATAACTTTAATATTTGCCCATTTTGGTATGTATATTACTTTAATATGTTTCTTATGTTTATAAAGAACAGATATTGGTAACCAAAATTGTTTCCCTTTCATTTGCCAATTATATACATTTATCCATTCTTCACTAAATTCAAATAATACGGCCTTTTCTGTTATTTTTCTAATAAATACTGGTTGATTTAATGTACTTCTTTGTACAATGTCTTTACGCATTAACCATTCATCACCAATTTTAAATTGTTCAATTGGAAATTTAATATAGTCAAAATTTTGCTCTAATGGGAATTCTGATGGTTTTCTCTTTTTATAAATAACTTGACCATCTATCCAATTATCATCAGGATCTGAATTATCCATATCCCTAAAATAATCATCCATTAATCCATCATTAACAAAATCGGCATAATCTCCCATATTAATCATATTCTTGTTTTACTATACCTATCAATAAAGATATTTCAGCAATATATCCTCTTAGATATTCACTAAAATAGTTATTTTCATGATAAAACTTCACTTGTTTTTCAGAATATTCTATAAAGATATCAGATAAAAATTTTAATAATGCTTTAATATTAAGTCTTTTTTGATCTTGTAAAAATTCATCTAAAGTTATATTAGCACTCTGTCTACCATCAAAATAATGAATATCATAATCATTATTAGAAAGATCACACATGAGTTGCCAATGATTTCTTTGAGCAAAATTATATGTCCTGAGAATTTCAATTGTCCTATTTGTTTTCATATTAATATATATTAAAAATCATTTGGATAAATAAATGTACCAACTGGAAGTTCTTCATTATAGGTTAAAGTATATACTAAAATACAAGGATAACTTAATGGCTCTTCTTCAATATAAGCCTTATCATCTTTAGGAGATATTATTATACATGCTCGTGAATTATCAATATTTGTATGTCCGTAACGACAATAACTTACAATATCATTATCAAAACAATAATTAATGTAGTCCTGTTTTGTTTCAAATTTAACTTTATTCATAATTATCTAGTTTTATTAAAAGATTATCCCAATTAATTGTCTTACACATTTCCTTTTGTCCTTTTGTTTCAAGATCTTCTCCAATATAATACATATCAATTGAACTTGGTGGACATTTTGTAGTATCAATTTCCCATCTTAGAAACTTAATAAACTTATGTCCCCACAGTTCTTCTAAAAAAGGAGCTGAATGTATAAAATGAATTTGACATAAATCATTTATAATTTCAGTCAATTCCTTATTTTGTTTTACATTATCAATGTATTTTTCAAATATGTTCATATTTATGCATTAATATATTTATCAACAACAGAAAAATCTACATATGTTTCTTTTTCATCACTAAAATCACCCCACTTATTTCTGAATACACAATAACATATAGTAATAAGATTCTTTTCTCTATCCCAATACCAACTAAATTCTTCAGCTACAACTTTACCAACAAGAGAATCTGAAGCGCCACTTTCACAACTTTCAATTCCGATAACATCTTTAAGATAATTATAAACTCCTTTAGTTATAAGTTCTCTTAAATTATTTATCTGTCCTTGTAGATTACCAATCTCTATTAAAATTTCTTTTGTATTCATATTATTTAATTTCCAAAAACTTCATGAATTTTCAAATCATCCATCTGACGAACTGCATATGTTGAATAAGGCTCAGTACAAGTGGTTCTACTACCAAAACATTTTGCTTCAGTATAGAACTTACCTCCATAGAACTTATCTGCATAATCACAAATCATCTTAATCTGAATATCAGTAGGATTATATGCATATGGATAATCAGATGTCGGCTCCTCATTTCGATTTCCAATAAATGAACCATAACAATCATCATGGTGAATCTTAATCCAGCCATGCTTCTCAAGCCAATATTCAGGAGATTCAATTCCACCCATAATAGATACACCATCCTTTGCCATTCGTACAGCATAAATATTACAAGGTGCATTAAAAATCTGTTCTGCCAAATTCATATGAATCATAGAAGAAGTCTCACCATCTGCTCCATAGAATTCACCATCAGGAGAAAGCCAACCTGCATCATAACCATCCATAATATCCTTTTTAAGAATACCATTCTGTGCAAATTCTTTACCAAACTTTGTTTTCATAAGATCATCTGAAAGCTTCTTCTTATATTCATAAAGACCTGTATTACAAAGAGGATGATAATAACCAGTTGATGTATCAGAGAACTTCCAAAGTACTTCTACTACCATTTCAATCATATGTTCAATACGAGATGGTTTCTTGATGAATTCATTTTCAACAAGGAATAAATATGTATTTTCAAAATTCATATATTCCTTATGAAGCATCTTAATCAACTTATTATAGTGTACAGTATAATATAGAATTTTTTCCCACTTTGATAAATCTTCACCTTCTCCATATTGCATTCTATCCTCAATACGCTCCCAAACTGAAGTAGGATTTGAATTTCCTCTATCACAAATTTTACCATCAGGAGATCCAATCATACGAGCTGCAATATTATGCTTACCAATTGATTTAAGTTCCTCATTATTGAAATAACGACCCATCATATCAAGAATTGAGTAATCCTCAATATTGCCTCTATATAACTTCATAAAATCATTGGCTGTCTTATGAATAGCATATAATATATCATAAATATCTTTCTGACGATTTTCAATAATAAGCTCCCAATCAAAAATATTATGAGCATTATTAGCAATAAGTTCAGGATCATCTTTTAAAGAAACACCTTCACCATCTTCATCAGTAACAACAACTGCCTGATTTTTCAATATCATAAGAGCATGTTCCTTTTGCATTCCAAATGCTGTAGGATATACTGACATTGCATATTCAACATCTCCCTTTAAAATATTTGACTGTGCAATTTCAAGAAAATGCTCACCAATCAGTGGTCCAACCTTCATGTGTAATGTTTCTTTATTCATAAATTAAAAATCTTCAAATTTCATATTATAAACACCAAATGGGTTTTCTACCTTTAGATTCAATGTTTCAATAAGCTTATTTATATCTGTTCCGGGTTTTGTTTTAATCTTAACACTCAATCTAATTTCTTCATATTCTCTTTCAAGATTTCCACTCTCTTCATTCCAAATAAGATGATTCTTCTTAAGATCTTTGATAAACTGATTCTTTTCATCTTCAGAAGCTATTGTATATTCATCTACATTAAATTTCCAAGAACGAATCTGAGGACTATCATAATTATTACAATAAATAAAAATTTTACCTACAAGGTAATAATAAGATTTACCTTCGTAGATTTCTTTAAAACAAGTTCCAACCGGATAATTGATATAATTATTTATCATATTAAATAACTTTATATTAAATAACTTTATTACTCTCCAGATTCCATTTTTACAATTCGAAGTGTTACATCAGCTCCATGATCCTCAAGTCCAGTAATACAATACCAACCAACCGTATTACCATTTCCATCATCAGCGCGACAATATACTGAAGAATTTTTCAGTTCATTTACCCATTTATTATTTTCACCTTTTTGCTTAGTGAAAGCTTCAAGTTTCTCACTAAACCAACGCTTAATCTCAATAAAACTAACTGTAGAATTTTTCTTTTTCATATTATTCCTATTTTAATTACATATCTAATATAGAAAAAACCTCAAGAAATTCAATTCTTGAGGTTAAAACTTTAACTAGTTTTTAGTATGGTGTATTACAGATTCTGCTAATATCATTATTTTAAATTTGGATTATATTCAATACCAAGAATATTTGCTAATTCTTTCATGCATTCTTTAAGATCTTCATCATATTTAATTATATTCAATCGACATTTTTCAAAATTTTCCTCCGTTGCATCTTTATCTTCTTCAAAATATCTAGACTTTAAATATATTGTCATTACACCGTTAATATCCCAATCTTTGATTCTACAATTTGATATAATTGTCTGATTTTTTGTCAATCGTTCAAGAAATTTAAATTCCTCATCAGAAATTTCAAAAACTGGTTTTCTCTTACGAGACATTTTTATAAATGACTCTTTAAGTCTATCTACTTCTTTAATAGCATCTTCATCACCGTCAAATCTTGTACCACGTTTAATTTGTGTTTTAATCATGTTTTGACTCATTGTTTGACGTTCGATTTCCTCCTGAAGAGCAATCTTAAATACTTTTTTATTTAATGTTTCAATATTTATTTTCATTTTATTAAAATTTTATTGAGTTACCACAATTTGAACATATTATTTCACATCATAGTTATTTTTTTAAGTATTCAATATTATAATATGGATAAAATTTTTCAACTACTTTTATATTTTCATGTAATTCAAATTTATCATATAACCACGAATCATGTTCTTCAATATTTTTGTTATTAAATTGAAAAGTTATATAATAATCTGTAACCCTATGTCCACCTTTTCCAACAACTCCAACAAAATGTGAACCTGTACGTTTATTTACAACAACTCCTTCATATATAATAGGCTTATGATATTTATAAACTGCAGAATCTAAATTAAACCATTCATACTCTTTATAATAAAGATATTCCGTGTCCTCTTTAATCAAAACATCTTTATGTTTAACAACTATTCCACTAAATCCTATAATTAATATAGATAGAATTAAGATAACCATTACTAATGCACTCTTATCTTCTTTCATATCAAATTTAATTTTTTAAAAACTTTATATTTGAATGCCGCCATATTTCTTTTCATAAGATAATCATAAACCTGTTTTGTTTTTATGTTATAGTTTTTCTTTGCTACATTGAATAATTGTGAATATTCATAATCATACATCCATTTATTTAATTTGAATCTACAATACCATATAGAATTATGATCATTATAATCTTTATCATTAATTTGAAGCATAATAGAATTTATGTTATCTATAGAATGTCTCCAATTATTAATCCAAAGATTAACAAGAATATCCTTTTTAAGTTTTTTATTAATTATTCTTTGTTTCATATTAAATATAATTTCGACATTTCAAAAATTCATAAAGAACATTTTCAACTAGCCAATCAGATAATTCTACAACTTCTACAATACATTCCAATTGACCACTATCATAAGAAATATAACTTCCTTTATAACCATAAAATGGTCTAGTGGCATATTTATAAGGTATTATTCTCTTATAAAATCTTTTTCCTTCTATTATAATTAAATTTGGTGCTTTCATATCAACTCTTCATAAATATAAAATTTATTTTCTTTAAACTTCTCTTTCATCTCATCATATGTTAAATGTAAATCAACAGGTCTTCCGACTGATTTACGTATAGCATGAATAATAGGTTTATCTCCGTATTTTGTTTTATAAAAAATATGTGTTTTGAAATCAGATGATTCCATTTTTACAATGTTACCACTTGCTATTTCTTGAATAGCCTGTTTAATACCAAATTTATTATCCATATTTGATTTAGTTTATTTTATTTAATAATACAATTAAAATATAGTAATGATATATAAAAATTCAATATTATATATACAAAAATATCAATCAATTAAGTTATTTTTATATAAGATATATTTGAGGTAATATAACATGATACAAAATAAAGAATTATATAGTTATATCATAAATTCTATTGAAATTATGAATAAGTCAATAATTGGCAATGAACAAAACACTGTTAAATTGTTACTTATGTCTATAACAATCAAAAGGATATATATAATAAAATAGATGATTTATATAATAAACATGATAATATAGATTCAAACATAGAAAATATAATTTTAAAAAACAATAAAACTATTAAATCTATTATTGATGATAATTCTAGTTTGAATAAACAAGTGTCAGAATTACAATCAAAAATACAACAATTAGAGAAACAATTAGATGAACAGAGTTATAATACAATCATAACACCAGTTGTTATTGAAAATGATAAGGAATCATTTATTATAAGAGTATATAAAGTAATTAAAGATTTTTGTATTAGATGTTATAAAGCTTGTTATAAAATCATATTTAAAAAGAAAATTCAAAGAGAATTAGAAGAAAAAAGACTAATTCAAGAAAATCTAATTAGAAAACAAGAAGAAATAAAGAATAATCAATATAAACGTCGCATTAAAGATATATTAAATATACGTAATGAACAATAATGGATATAAAACAAAGTTTGTCATATAGATATGATACATATGAAAATTTGAGAAAATATAATAATACTGGCGATAATAAATATAATTATGGTGAAGAAGGTGTTTTAAGAAAATGCCTTCCTAAAATTATGTTTAAAGGCAATTCTGTGTTTGTGACATTTCTTCAATTGATAGACTTACGTATAATTATGTTATTAAAATACATTGATAGACTTAAGAGATTTAAATATATTTCATGGTATTAAATGAAAAACTTTCCTTCAGCATTAATTAAACAAAAAAATACAAAACAAGGATTAGGAAATAATCTTGGAACAACACTTAAGAATATTGGTGCAAAAGCACTTAAGAATTTATTAAGTGGTAATGATGATAGTGAGAAAAATTTGAGTGAAAGTTTTGATTCTGGTTATGAAATATTAGAATTGGGTCATGAATTTGATAATCTTAATATAAACAAACATTCATTATCAATAAAAAAACAAATGTCAGGTAATGAAGTTGATAAACGTATTTATGATATAAATAGTAATGTTAGTTTGAATGCTAATATAAATAATGGAAAAACATCATTAAGTGATTGTGTTGTCTTTGAAGATCCATTTCTTTTCTCTTCATCAATATTCTCAGTAATAAACAACTATAAGTATATATTAAAGTCTTCTTTGCCATCTATACAAGACTACGCAAAATTAAAAGATGATGGTAAAGGTAATAAGAATGCAGATAAGAATGAATATGCATTGACTGTTGCACATAGTATTGTTGCTCCATCATTATTTAACCCATATTATGGTGTATCTATTACAGGTATAACTGAACATGTTCCTTTAATGTTACATGGAAATAGTGATTTAAATGGTAGTATAAAAATTGAAAATCCATTAGCAGAAAGTGATAAAAAAGGTACATTCAAATCCGGTAGTATAAAAAAAGACATAACATTATCTTCAACATTACCAGGTGATATTAAAACAGATGAAGATATATCTGATTGTACTATAAAGAAATTAGTTGAGTTATCTAATCAGCCGGCAGAAAACAGAGAATTAGGTTTAGCGACATATAGATATGCTGACTTTATGTTTTGTAAAGATTTAGGTAAAATATCAAATAATCATCTTATAACATTACGAAAATTTCCTGGTCCTATTGGTGATAACATATTTAAAGGAGTTATACCAAAAGGGAAAAAAGATAAAAATAAAAGTGCTGGTTATCCTGATATTGGTAGGATGATAACATGGTTTGGAAATGAAGACAATAAATTAGAAGATATATGTCGATTTAATTATAATGCAACATGGAAAGAATTTACTGCTGAAATAAAACAAGAAAATTCACAACAACAAGATGAAGGTTTATTAGATAAAATTGCAAATTCGCTTAGTCCTCAAAATAATAAGTTAGTAGGTGAAGGATTTTCATCAAATACTGGTTTACTTGGTTGGGGTGCTGGATTATTAGATATACCTATTTTAAGTGGAGATCATGCCAATAATGCACATTATGATTTGGAATTATTATCAAATTATGATCAACATAGAATTTATACTCCACAAAATACAATTTGGGACACTCATAAATATGAAGGAAAATTAGTATTTAATCAAGAAATAACATTGACATTTAGATATACATTAAGAAGTTATGCAAATATTAATCCAAAATCGGCATTTCTTGACTTAATTGGTAATATAATGGCAGTTACTTATAGAAGAGGATCATTCTGGGGTGGTGAATCGAAGATAATTGGACCACAAGGAAACAATTCTGTATATGAAACTGCTTATGGAATTGCTGATAATGCATTTGAGAAACTTGGTGGTATATGGAATAATTTCGTTGATGGTAATTTCTCATTAGGAGACTTACAAGGTTGGTTAGGAAATGTTTCTAATTTAGTTGGAGGATTAGTACAAAAAGCAAAAGATACTGTTCAAGGCGCTGTAAATCCTAATGCAACCGCGTCACAAAAACAAACGACACAAGAAACTAAAAAAAATGCAAAAAAAGTAATAAAAAAAGGTACAGAAATGGCTAAACAATATGGATGGGCAAATGCATTAAAAGGTATGTTTAAAAACCAACTTGGACGTCCTGCTATGTATGCATTCAATTCATTATTAACAGGTGAAGCGGTTGGTCCTTGGCATTTGACTATTGGTAATCCGCGTAATCCTATTATGTCTATGGGTAATATGATTATGACTGGTTCTGAAGTACAACAAAGCGGCCCATTAGGTATTGATGATTTCCCAACAGAATTAAAAGTAACAGTACAACTTAAACATGGAAGACCAAGAGATTCTGTTGAAATACAAAAAATGTATACGAAAGGAACATCTGCTATATATAGACCAATGAATTTGATTCAATTAGATAAATACAAAAATAATCCTTATGCTTTTGGAGATATTGTTGGTACAAAATCAGATAAAGATACACTTCAAGTTGTATTAGCAAATATATAATCAATGATATATGTCTAAACAGTATGATAATGATTATAATCTACAAGAAACTGATAACGTCATTGAATTGATTCCACGAATACGATTAGACCTAATTAAAGAAATATATGAAGCATTAGGAATTAACTTAGGAAAATCAAATAACAGGATAGAATATAAAAACTATATGATTAATGATCCTGAAGCATTTGGTAATTCATTTGGATTAGATTCTGGAAGTTTAAGTGGAGTTGTTGGTGGTGATCCTGGTGAAACTGGATTAAGTAATGGTATGTTGACATTTATATGTTTTTATGAGACTGGACATAGATTTGGATATACTATGACTGCTAAAGATTTAACTGGTTATGACTTGGGGGACGCAGGAGGACATAAAACATATGGCTATGGATTATTATACCACCCAAACGGAAAATTCATGGATTCGATAAAAGGAGTGTGGACTCAACAAGAGTTAGAAAACATATTTAAAATACATGCTAAAGACACTGCATCAAAAATAGATGTATGGTCAAGAAAAAAAGGAATAATATTAAATCAAAATCAAAAGGATGCTATTGCTTCAGCTTGTTATAGTTTTGGAATGGGATTCTTAAATAAACCTATATGTAATATGATAGCTCAAAATCCTAATAATCCTGCTATCAAAGAAACATGGGCTCATTTATCTGATCAACAAGGAAAAAGATATCCTGGACTTATCAAAAGAAGGAATGCTGAAGCAAATTGGTATTTTGGAATATATTCATAAAAAGATATGTTTGATTTTTTAAATACAATATATGAAAAACGTAATAGTGAGAAATCTGAGAATCTTGGAATAGAAGTATTTGAAGATAAAGATGGTCAAGAATACACTAAACAAAGATTTATTGATGGATTAATATCAATGTGTAATGGTTCTATGTTTGGTGCTACTGGACCTGCAGGTTCATGGATTCAAGCTATTCAAAACATGGGTAAATGGTATGAGCAAAATATACATACTTATCAAAACGGTTCTGATGGAAAAGCACATGGACAAAAAGGATGGTTCCAATGTCCTCTTATTAATGATAAAGTAGCAGATGATTGTTCTGGATTTGTTCAAGCATGTTTAAAATATTTTGGAGTTAATTGTCCATCAATAACAACTGCAACAATGCAAGAAGATCAATTTATGAATATGATGGAAAATTCAGGATTCAAACATTATACAGGAATATTCACACCAGGTAATTTACAAGAAGGTGATATAATATGTGGAAGGAAATCTACACATACAGAAATATATGCTGGTGATAATAAATCGTGGAGTTGGGGAAGTATACATGATGGATTAGGAAAACATCAAGGCATGCCAGCAAATTTTTGTAGATTAGATGGACGAGGAGGTTATATACATTGTTGGAGAAAAATATAAGACAAAATTAAATGAACTTTAATAATTTAGATTTATGTGGTTGTAAACCAACACAAATTGTTAATATAAATTTAGCAATAAACAAGATTGATGATATTAAGATATATGATAATTGTAATAATATTTATGATATGAATACTTTACAATATGCATATTCTGTTGATATGTTATGTTGGTCATGTTATTTATCTTATAATGATTTATTGACAAATATTGTTGAATTACATAATGATTTTTATGTACGTGTTAAAGTTCACGGAGATATATCAAAAATAGAATTGAATAATAGTCAATTCTTAGATTATACAACACAATTAGACTCTTCATTTAATTTTACATATTGCAATAACTCAACATCAAGTAATATATATAATCCTTATGCAAATATGGATTGTGCTATAGGTCTTTATCAAAATCTTTCAGAAACTGTAGCATGCATTACAGGAATTCCAATATATTATTTCAAATTATCTCCAAACGCTGGATCTAAAGATATCACATTCAAAGAATATGCATTAATGGATGTGGCATCTGTCAAACAAATAAAGCTAATAGTCAAAGATGGTCAAATGCCATCATCAAAACCAGAATTCAATGATTGGGGATTAGATTGGCAAACTGACTGGGAAACAGAAATATCAAAATCAATGTTTGCTACTGCTTTTGGTCCTACAGCACAACCAATGGAAGGTGATTTGATTTATATCCCTATGATGAAACGTATGTGGATGGTAAATGAAGCATATGAAGAGAAACGAGATGGATTTATGTGGGTAGCAACCACTTTTAAAGTCACATTGGTTAAATATCAAGAAAAAGGTTCATTAGATCTTGGTTCAACAGAAGACTTAGTAAGCTCATTTGTAAAAAATAAATATGAAGATTTATTTGGTGATGACAATGAAGATACTAATGGAAGTGGAGAAGAATTTACTAGTGGTGGAACGTTAGCTACACAAGATAATTTAGTTCCTATTTATGAATCTGATGCACAACGAAAATATATATCTGTAAATTCTGTAGAGACAAAAGATGAAGCCACATATTATAAAGGAACTGTAATATCGGATAAATTCTATAATTTTACAACAATAAATACTGATACACAAATTATTTATCAACAAAAATATTGTGGTGTTGATGGTACATGCTCTTTTATAATAAAACCTATTGCAACAATGAATTATAATGGAGATATTATAAAAATAGGAAATTTAAAAATACAAGTCAAACAAACACCACTTAAGACAATATTAAAAGTCAATAAAAGTAATAAATTAAAATTAGAATTAGATAATAATCAATGTTATTTTATATTCTTAAGATGGTCTAAACAATTAAAGATTGTAGAATTTTCTGCATCATTATATACGTATCCACAATCGGTTCCAATTTATAAACTACAATCAGGACATTATTATTATGATATTGACAACATCCAAAGTTGTACAGATATTTGGAACATAGAATTCTCGTCAAATAAAAAAGTTGATATATCATTACATGGATTCTTAGGAAATATAACAAATATCAAGTTATTTAATTCTTATAATGATAATATTAGTGAGATACTTCAAATGTACCCAACAAATAATACATTAATTATTAATGATACTGCAAGAAATATATTAGGTACCGATGGTATAAAACAAAGATAATCATGAAAGATTTAATTAATATTATACAAGAAAAACTAAAAATCAATTCAAAATCTAATATTTCTAATATAGATTATACCGATTGGAAAGAAGGAGATATTATATATTTCTACGGAATTAATAGAATTGAATTTTATGAAATTAAAAAAGTTTTAAGTAATAAAGAATTTGAATTGATAGAATTAGGTTTTAATGTTATATCCGGTAGTTTAAAATCAAAAAATTACATTATTGAACCTAATAAATCACAAAAAAGAAAAACATCAATTAAAGCACATATAAATTCTGATAAACAATTAGAAATAAAATTTAATGATTGGTTAACTTCTAAATCAAATGCTTATTTATATGAAGATGAACCAATAAAATATAAAGAATAAATTATGACAAATATTTTTTCAACATTAAACCAGTATATAAGGAATAGTATAGCACCAACATATGGTGATTTATTAAATAATACTAGTAAAGAAGATATGATTAAACGTACTCTTACAAGTGAAGAGTTAACATATTATAATATTATTAAAGAAACTGATATGAAGCGATTATGTATATCAGCAGGTAATAACAAGAATAACGATGTTATTATGGAGAATAAGATTGACAGATATGTTTCTGGTATAGGACAAGTACAACAAGTTATGTAAATCTATATATTATAAAATATGAAAAACTTAAGAGAAATCATTCAAGAAAAATTAAAGATTAATTCTAAATCTAAAGTATACTATGCAAAAGTTGGAGATATAATAGAAAATTATGAACTAAATGGTAAAAAATATAA
>Ga0247608_10004540_pt1 | contig 15460 bp, 17 predicted proteins | sample 176DNAGHGlowgp2_FD_193490 | JGI IMG/M metagenome (GOLD analysis project Ga0247608, IMG submission 193490) | Sheep rumen microbial communities from Palmerston North, Manawatu-Wanganui, New Zealand - 1766 DNA GHGlow gp2 | ecosystem: Host-associated > Mammals > Digestive system > Stomach > Rumen ...
CTCCTTCAGTAGGGAGTCCAGGGTAATGTAGTATTGGGGCTTGGTATCGGCTATGTCTCCGAGGTGGGCGTAGAAGAGGTCGTCGTTCTCAAGGCCGATGGCCAGCATCTCGTCCATGCGGCCGGGATCTGTGGTGAGGTGGCTGTCGGCCCCTACCAGGAAGGTGTAGTCTCCTTTAACGACCATGTAGACTTTGTCGTCCATGTGGTCCTTGTAAAAGAGGTTGGACATTTCTACGCGCTCTTCCACCGCCGTTCCCGCCATCAGGATGCCCTGGGGGCTGATTTTGTCCCTGAGTTTCTGACAGGAGGCCAGGGTGCACAGACCCGCGAGGAGGATATAGAGGGAAATCTTCTTTTTCATACTACCAAACATATTTGAGTCCCACTTTCAGGGAGGTTTCGTAACGGGTGGCCAGCTGGCTGATGGAGCCGGCGGGACGGACATTGAGTTCGCTGAACAGTTTCATGTCCAGGGGAAGGGTGCAATGGAAGCGGAGACCCCAGTTAATGTTCCAGTTCTCGTAGTAGTACTGGTCGAAGTTGCGGATGAACAGGCCCAGGTTCCAGGGATGGTTCCGGGGGCGGATGTTGATGCCCAGCTGGAGGGTCATCACCAGCGGCTCGGTATAGCTGGAGGTGGTGAATTTCTTGTATTCTTCCTTCACGTCCAGTTTGTGGTAGCTGATGAAGCTCCAGCCCCAGCGGAGGTCGAAATAGGTGGTTTCCAGATAGGCCGACAGGTTGACCACCGGCTCGTCCACCTTCCAGCGCTGGTAGCGGGAATACATGACGCGGCCGTCTATGTACAGGTTGGTTTTCTTGAGGATGGGGATGCGGTAGGTGCCTGTGACGTCGATGGCGTAAACCTGCTTGAGAAACTGAATCTGCTGACCGGCCGATATGCTCCAGCGCGGGGTGAAGTGGTGCGTGTAGATGGCGTTTTCTCCGAAGTAGAAGCCGGTGACCACGTTGTCGCCAAAGAACAGACTTCCGTTGATTTCGTTTTTGTGAACGCCGTCAAACTTGCGCTCTCCGCTGTAGGCCTGTGCAAAGGCTGCCGACGTGCCGGCAAACAGGAGGGCTGCAGCCATGAAAGCTTTTTGCAAGATTTTCATTCTTGGGTTCGTTTTGTTGATAAATCTTACAAATTTAAGGATTTTATCCTTATCGTGCAAGATTTCAGTCTTGGAAAAGGCTGGCGAAGTCCCGGGCCGACAGGCCGTCGAAATAGGCCCCGACATCCACGGACCGGAGCTCTTCCGGACGGATCCCCGGCAGTTTTCCGGCCAGTTCATCGGCCGGCCGGTTGCCTATGAAGTCTCCGAGGAAAGAGACCTCCGACAGCACGCCGCGTTTGAGGCTGTAATGGACTTCTATGGTGCCGCAGGCGAATTTCTGCCGCTTGCAGTGGGTGCTCCCGGGGGCATGGCCGTAAATCCATTCCCATCGGCCGAATTTATCCCTGCGGAGGCGTTCAATCTCCGCATCGGCGCCCTCAGGAAGGGGACAGGGGCCGTCTCCGGCCGACAACCGGGCATGCAGGGCTTCCCGAAAGGCTTCCAAGGAAGCGTATTGGGGCAGATAGTCTTTCAGATTGGCCACGCGGCTTCTGACGGAGGCGATTCCGGCGGCATCTACTTTGCTGCCGGGCACTTTGAGGGCCTGAGTGAGCGTGTCTATGTCCACCTCCCACATAAGGGTGCCGTGAATCATCATGCGGCCGCGGCTCAGCCTTTTGGCATAGCCGGAGCATTTGCGCCCCTGAACCAGAATGTCGTTTCGGCCGCTCCTCTCTGCGGGAACGCCCAGGGCGCGAAGGGCCATCGGCACCCGTTCAAAGGCGTTTTCCATGGCCCGGATGCTGCCCACGATGCTGTAGTTGAGGTTGCCCCAGTCATGATAGACCGCGCCGCCGCCTGTCACCCGCCGGGCCAGTACAATGCCCTTTTCCTCCAGGAAGGGCAGGTTCACCTCTGCATACGGGCTTTGGTTAAGGCCGATAATCACCGAAGGCGCATTCTGCCAGAGATAGAAAACGGGCTCCGGCAGGGTGAGCGCCTCCAGCGCAAATTCGTCGAAGGCCATGTTCCGGTGCGGGTCCGTCGAGGTATTCAGAAGGTATTTCATTCCGAGAGTTCCAGCCAGCGCATTTCTGCGGCGTCCAGTTCTTCCTGCAGCGCTCCATACCGGGCCGATGTCGCCTGAAGCTCCTCCATGCTCAGCTGCCCGCCGGAGAGCTTCTGTTCCAAATCGGCTTTTTCCGCTTCCAGGCGGGGAAGCGCCTGTTCAAGAGCCTTGAGCTCCTGCTGTTCCTTGTAGGAGAGTTTCTTGGGGCCGGCCGTCTTTACTTTCACCTGCGTCTGAGCAGGTTTTTCCTCCTTTTTCCGGGAGGCCTCGTAGTCTTTGATGAAAGTCCTGTACTCCGTGTAATTGCCCACGAAATCCTTCACCACGCCGTCTCCGCAGAAGACAAAGAGGTGGTCTGCCAGGCGGTCCAGGAAATGGCGGTCGTGGGAGACGATGACAAGGGACCCCTTGTATTCCATCAGATACTCTTCCAGGATTTCCAGCGTGACGATATCCAGGTCGTTGGTGGGCTCGTCCAGGATGAGGAAATTGGGCTGCTGCAACAGGATGGTCAGAAGGTAAAGGCGCCGTCTTTCCCCGCCGGAGAGGCGCTCCACGGGGTTACCCAGCATGTCGTGCGTAAAGAGGAAACGGCTTAGCAGGTGGGTGTCGTTTACGGTTTCCAGCACCGTCTGGCCGGGCTTGAACTGCATTCCGCTCTGATGGTAGTAGCCAATCCTGAGGGATTCTCCCAGCTCAATCACGCCCTCCAGCGTACCGCCCAGTTCGGGCTTCCAGCCTCCGGTAATCAGGTTGAGGAAGGTGGTTTTCCCGGCGGCGTTGCGCCCCACGATGCCGATGCGCTCATAACGCTGGAAATTGTAGCTGAAGTGCCTCAGGTAGCATTTGTCTTCCCACCAGAAACTCACGTCGCGGCAGTTGATGACCTTGTTTCCAAGGTAGGTGCCCTTGATCTGCGTCTCGCTCAGGTCCACCTTCTTTTCCACATAGCTGTCATCGGCCCTTTCCTTGATGTCCCAGAAGGCCTGCTTGCGGTATTTGGCCTTGCCGGTGCGGGCGCAGGGGCTGGCATGCATCCATTCCAGTTCCCGCCGGTAGAGGTTCCGCACCCGCTCAGTCTCGGCGTTGTAATTCTCTATTCTTTCCTGGCGTTTTTCCAGGAAGTTCATGTAGTCTCCGCGGTAGATGTAGATGTTTCCGCGGTCCATTTCCATCACGGTGTTGCATACCCGGTCCAGGAAATAGCGGTCATGCGTTACCATGAAAAGGGTGCAGCGGCTGTGCTTCAGGTGGCTTTCCAGAAACTCGATGGCATCTATGTCCAAGTGGTTGGTGGGCTCGTCCATGATGTAGAAATCGGCCTCGGAGGCCAGCATCTGGGTGAGGGCCACCCGCTTCACCTCTCCGCCGGACAGGTCCTTCATGGGCTTCTGGGGGTCTGTCAGGCCGAACTGCGTAAGAAGCTGTGTCACGCGCAGTTCGTACTTCCACAGATGGTCCGGGTCAAGCCCTTCCGTCCAGGGGACCGATGCGTCCATGATTTGCCGGAAGATGGATTTCTGGGGGTCGTAGGCGTATTCCTGCTCCAGGAAGGCGATGCGGATGTCTTTGAGGAAGAGTACCTTTCCGCCGCTGTCGGAGGTGTCTTTTCCGGCCAGGATGCGCAACAGGGAAGTCTTGCCCGTTCCGTTGGGGGCTATGAGGGCCACCTTGTCCCCTTCATTGATGTTGAAGTCAATGTGCCGGAACAGCACTTTGGGGCCGTAGCTCTTGGAGATATTCTCTATCTGAAGGTAACTGGGCATGGTTAGATGACTCCGCATCCCAGCATTTCCGTTCCGTCGTACCAGACGGCGAACTGTCCGGGGGATATGCCCCGCTGGGGGCCGTCAAACAGAATATAAAGGCCGCTATGGCGCATAAGGAGCGTGGCGCTCTGAAGGGGCTGGCGGTAGCGGATGCGCACCCGGTAACGGCGCATCTCCCCGCAGGCCATGGCCAGGTCCGGCCTTATCCAGTGAATCTCCTGAGGGGCCACCCGGAGGCAGAAACGGCTCAGGCCCTTGTGGTTATGGCTTTCCCCTACATAGACGCGGTTGGCCGCCATGTCGGTTGCAATTACGAAAACGGGCTCCGCATGGCCTCCGATTCCCAGGCCTTTGCGCTGGCCGATGGTATAGAACTGGGCTCCCTCGTGCCGGCCCACGATGCGCCCGCAGGGGTTCTCCTTGTAACGGGTTTTCCTGATATGTTTCTTGCCGCTGCGATAGGTCTCCGTCTCAAACTCCAGCGAGTAGGTGAGGGGAGTGGAAAGTTTTTGAAGCTCTTCCTCCGTGAGGGTGGCCACCCGGGCCTCCTCGAAAGGGCTCACGCCCAGGGGTTTTCCGTCGGAGGTGAGAATCTTCTCTTCCGGTGCGTAATGGACCGTGCGGTCCAGCACTTCCCCTTCTTTGAGCAGGCGGCCGAGGGTCTCCTGTTGCCAGGTGTACAGCGGGTCCGTGGCGTAATAAGGGTCCAGGACTTCCACCACATCGCCTTCCACCGAGGCCAGTTTCTGTTTCAGGAAGGTGGGAAGGTCCACCTTGCCCACGAAGCAGATGCCCTGGGAGTCCTTTTTGTCGGCCGATGGCAGGTCCGCCTCCCGCGCGATGCGCCTGACTTCCGGCTTGGTAAGATGGCCGATGGGAAAGAGCGTCCTGCGCAGCTGCTCCTGGGAGAGCTGACAGAGGAAATAGCTCTGGTCCTTGTTTGGGTCGGCCCCTTCCAGAATCCTGAAAACACCGCCGGGAATCTCTTCCTTCCGGCAGTAGTGCCCCGTGGCTACGTAATCGGCCCCGTATTTAAGGGCAACCTCCAGAAAGGCGTCAAACTTGATTTCCCGGTTGCAGAGCACGTCCGGATTGGGGGTGCGGCCCTTGGCATATTCGTCGAACATGTAGTCCACCACCCGCTGGCGGTACTGCTTGGAAAGGTCTGCGAAGTAGAAAGGGATGCCAATTTTCCGGGCCACCATCTCTGCCACGAAGCGGTCTTCCTCCCATTCGCAGTCCCCGTGGAGGGTGGCGTCGGCGTCGTGCCAGTTTTGCATGAACATGGCAAAAACGTCATAGCCCTCCTGCTTGAGGAGCCAGGCGGCCACCGAGGAGTCCACTCCGCCGGAAAGCCCCACGCATACTTTGATTTTGCTCTTGTCCATGGGTGCAAAGGTACGCTTTTTTTTGCGAAATTGGCAGTTTGCACAAAAAGTGTTATCTTTACAAAGTAATTATGACACTTATGCAACTTCATGTCTCGTCGGAAACGTCCAGACTCCGGGAAGTGGTGCTGGGAATGCCTTACTCCAGCGGCCCTGTCCCCACGTTGGACCAGACTTACGACAGCAAATCCTATGAATCCGTCAAGAACGGTGTGTATCCTCAGGAAGAGGACATAGTGCGGGAAATGGCCGCTTTCGAATCCATCCTTCTCAAATACGGCGTCAAGGTTCACCGTCCCCGCCTGGTGCAGAACTGCAACCAGATTTTCTCCAGGGACGTAGGTTTCGTGATAGATGACAAAATCATCGTGTCCAATATTATCCCGGACCGTCAGGAAGAGATTGACGCCTACGAAGACATTTATCGGCAAATCCATTACAAACAGATTTACAACCTGCCCGAAGCCGTGCATGTGGAGGGCGGGGACGTGATTCTGTACAAGGATTTCATCTTCCTGGGCCAGTACGATTTCCCGGACTACCGTCAGGTGAAGACGGCCCGCACCAACCGCCTGGCCGTGGAATACCTGAAGATGATTTTCCCGCAGCGGACCATCCTGCCGCTCAACCTTCTGAAGAGCGACACGGACCCTTACGCCGGCATCCTGCACCTGGACTGCACCTTCATGCCCGTGGGGCAGGACAAGGCCATCATCTACAAGCGCGGCTTCATGAATCCCCGGGATGCAGACCATCTGATTGATATCTTCGGCCCGGAAAACGTGTTCGAGATTACCACCGAGGAGATGTATTACATGAACACCAACGTGTTTTCCATCGCTCCCGACGTGGTGGTGACGGAAGAGCATTTCACGCGCCTGAATAAGCATTTGAGGGAAAAGTGGGGGATGACGGTGGAGACGGTCCCGTACCGGGAAATCTCCAAGATGGGCGGCCTGTTGCGCTGCTCCACCCTCCCTTTAAGAAGAGATTAGGCTATGGATAAGCTGGCTGTAGTTGCCTTCGGCGGCAACGCGCTCCTCAGGAGCGGACAAAAGGGGACGTTTGAAGAGCAGCTTCACAATGTGGAGGCCACCTGCGAGAACCTGGTGCCCCTGCTGAAACAGGGCTATGGCATCATTATCGGCCACGGAAACGGGCCCCAGGTGGGGAACGGTCTCCTGCGGCACCAGGCCGGCGAGCAGGCTTTCGGGCTTCCGGCCCAGCCCATGGATTTCTGCGGGGCGGAGACGCAAGGCTCTATCGCTTACCTCATTGAAACGGGCTTGGGACGGGTTCTGGCCCGTCACGGCATTTCCCGGAAGGTGGTATCCCTGGTCACCCGCGTGGAGGTAAAGGCCGATGACCCCATGTTCCGGAACCCCACCAAGCCGGTGGGCCCTTACTATGCGCAGAAGCCGGAGGACGGCTGTGTGTATAAGGAAGACCCCAAGGGCCGCGGCTGGCGCAAGGTGGTGGCCTCTCCCGTACCGGTAGGCATCGAAAACGTGGACCTGGTTGGCCGCCTGGCCGCCGAGGGCTATATCGTTGTGACCGTGGGGGGCGGCGGCATCCCTGTGGTGCGGGATGGCGGTGCCCTGAAGGGCGTGGAAGCCGTCATAGACAAAGACCTGGCATCGGCCCTGTGCGCTGTGAAGACCGGGGCGCAGGAGTTCTACATTCTCACGGATGTGCCCAAAGTGTATATCAATTTCCGCCAGGCCGATGAAAAGGCCCTGGACACCCTGACGGTGGCACAGGCACGGGAATACCTCCTGGCCGGTCAGTTTGCCGAGGGCTCCATGGCCCCCAAGGTGCGGGCCGGCATCTTCTTTATCGAGAACGGAGGAAAAACTTGTATCATAACCGAAGCGGGAGAGCTCTCCAACCCCTCCTGCGGAACCAGAATCATTCAATAACACCATGGCTTACAACCTCAGAAATCGCAGTTTTCTTAAACTGCTGGACTATTCTCCCAAGGAAATTCAGTACCTGTTGGACCTGGCCCGGGACCTTAAGCGGGCCAAATATGCCGGAACGGAACAGCCCCGGCTGAAGGGCAAGAACATAGCGCTCATCTTTGAGAAAACCTCTACGCGCACCCGCTGCGCCTTCGAGGTGGCCGCCCACGACCAGGGTGCCCACGTTACCTACCTGGGTCCCACGGGCAGCCAGATTGGCATCAAGGAGAGCATGAAGGACACCGCCCGGGTATTGGGTCGCATGTATGACGGCATCGAGTACCGCGGCTTTGCCCAGGCTACGGTGGAAGAGCTGGCCCGCTATTCCGGCGTCCCTGTCTGGAACGGCCTCACCAATGAATTCCATCCCACCCAGATACTGGCCGATTTCCTCACCATGAGCGAACATGTGGACAAGCCCCTGAATCAGGTGAGCTACGCCTACCTGGGAGACGCCCGCTTCAACATGGGCAACTCCCTGCTGGTGGGCGGCGCCAAGATGGGCATGGATGTGCGCATTGTGGCTCCCAAGGCCCTGCAGCCGGATGCCGCCCTGGTGGCCCGGTGCCGGGAGATAGCCGCGGAAACCGGCGCCCGCATCACCATCACGGACAATCCGCAGGAAGGGGTGAAGGGCTGCGATTTCCTTTACACGGACGTGTGGGTGTCCATGGGTGAACCCGCCGAGGTGTGGGAAGAGCGGATCGGCCTTTTGAAGCCTTTCCAGGTGAATGCGCAGCTGATGAAAGCCACCGGCAATCCCCGCTGCAAGTTCATGCACTGCCTTCCGGCCTACCACAACCGGGAGACCAAGGTGGGCGAGGATGTGTACCAAAAATTCGGCATGGACGGCGTGGAAGTGACGGAAGAAGTGTTCGAGAGCAGCGCCAGCATAGTTTTTGACGAAGCAGAAAACCGCATGCACACCATCAAAGCCGTGATGGTGGCAACTTTAGGAGATTGACAGAATGGCAAGTAAAGAATTGAAAATCCTCTACGAGGAATTCGCCTCGCCCTCCGAGATGACGGAGCGTGACCAGATGCTGGTGGCGGCGGCCCTGGATGCCCAGAAGGGCTCCTATTCCCCCTATTCCCAGTTCCAGGTGGGAGCCGCCCTCCTGCTGGCCGACGGTACGGTGGTCAAGGGCGCCAACCAAGAGAATGCGGCCTATCCCTCCGGCCTTTGTGCGGAACGCACGGCCATGTTCGCGGCCAGCGCCAATTATCCGGACGTGCCCATGGTGGCCCTGGCCATAGCCGGAAGCGACCACGGCGTGTTGTGCAACAGCCCGGCTACGCCCTGCGGGGCCTGCCGCCAGGTGATGGCCCAGTACCAGAAAAAGTACAATCACAAGATTGAGGTGATTCTGGTGGGCAAAAAGAAAATCATGAAGTTCGGGAAGGTGGAGGACATCCTGCCTTTCGTCTTCAGCAGCCTGGATTAAACGAAAAAAGGGAAAGCCCCTTACATCGCACCGCTACAACCTCCTACCCTTGCTGCATTCCTGCCCTGGGGGAGTTCAGAGGGAGCTGGTCGTGTAAGACTTTCCCAAGTGCAAAGGTAGGAAAACTTTTTTATGATTGCAATATTCACCATCACTTCCGGCCTCCACGACGAAGCTTCCGTGAGCCGGCTCAGCGACGAATTCCTGAAGGGCATTTTCCCGGAGGGAGAATATGAATTCAAAGGGGCCGATTTCTCCTCCTTCGGCACCCATGACCTGGATTTGATTTATGTGCGTACCGGCGGGGCCGAGGGCATCTTCAAGAGCCTGCTGCCGGAGATGCTCTCCCGGGGAACGGAGCGCTACTACCTACTTACCTCCGGCAAGAGCAACTCACTGGCCGCCTCTTTGGAAATTCTTTCCTACCTGCGCCAGCAGGGGCTTAAGGGAGAGGTGCTGCACGGCTCTTCCGACTACCTGCGGCAGCGGGTGCAGGTGCTGGAAACGGTTTCCAAGGCTCGCAAGAAGCTTTCCGGCACGCGTATCGGCGTTGTGGGTCAGCCTTCCGACTGGCTTATCGCCAGTCATGCCGACCCTATGGCCCTGGCCGACAAACTGGGGGTGAAACTGGTGGAGATTCCCATGGAGGAACTGCTCCAGGAAATTGCCAAGGCTCCCTCGAATCCCGCCCCGGAGGGAGAGAAGATGGCGGACAATGTGAAAAAGTCCTATCCCGGCGCCACCCAAATCTATCATGCCCTGCAGGTCCTGGTGGAGCGCTACGGCTTGGGGGCTTTCACCCTCCGCTGCTTCGACCTCCTCACCTCCGTGAAGAATACGGGCTGCCTGGCCTTGGCTTCCTTCAATGCCGATGGCATCCCCGCCTCCTGCGAAGGAGACGTCCCGGCTCTCCTGTCCATGATGATTTGCCAGGCGCTGACCGGTGTCACGGGCTTCCAGGCCAATCCGGCCCGCATTGATGTGGAAAACGGCCAGATGCTCTTCGCCCACTGCACCGTGCCCTTCAATATGGTGAAGGACTGGCAGTATGACACGCATTTTGAGTCCGGCATTGGCGTGGGCATCCACGGCAATCTGCCGGAAGGCCCGGTGACGGTGTTCAAGGTGTCCGGCAAACTGGACCGCTATTTCGTGGCCGAAGGAACCCTCCTCTACAACCAGTACGAAGACCATCTGTGCCGCACGCAGGTGGTGCTTCAGCTCACACCGGAAGACGCCCGCTACTTCCTTACGGATTCCATTGGCAACCATCATATCATTCTGCCGGGGCATTACAAAGCCCTTCTGGAGGAGCTGCTGTAATGGAGCGCCTGCTTGAGGAACATGGCGTGAAACCCACGCCCAACCGCCTCCTGGTGGCCCGTGCCCTGGCCGGGAGCCATCGGCCCCTCTCGCTCAAAGAGCTGGAGGAGCGCCTGGAGACCATTGACAAGAGCAATATCTTCCGGGCTCTTACGGTTTTCCGGGACGCCCGGCTGGTACATGTGCTGGAAGATGCCGGGGACGGTGTGCGTTACGAACTCTGCCACAGCCATCACCATGATTTGGACGATGACGTCCATGTGCATTTCTACTGCACCCGTTGCCACCGTACCTTCTGCCTGGAAAATACGCCTGTTCCGCCGGTGAAGGCACCGGAGGGGTATGAAGTGGAGACCTTAAGTTATCTGCTCAAGGGCGTGTGCCCAGAATGTGCTGGATAGCCAGCCCCGCCAGGGTGAAGCCGAAGATTCCCGTAATATGCGCGAACGTCCCGTTGGCTACGGCCTTTCCGGGACCGGGGTCCTGCTCCGCTCCCAGGTTGGGGAGCACTTCCTCGTCATAGACGCAGAGGAAGGGTTTGGCGGGAAGGGTTTTCTCCCTGCGCATTTTCTTTCGGAGGGCGGCGCCCAGCGGGCAGCCCCGGACAGAGAAGAATTCGGCTACACGCACCCTCGTGGGGTCTATTTTGCAGGCGGCACCCATGGAGGAAAAGAGCGCGGCCGGGCTGGCCGATGCTTCCAGCAGGAGGTTCATCTTGTCCGTAAGGGAGTCGATGGCGTCAATGACGACATCATAGCCGGAGAGCCCGAAATCGGCCCCTTTCTCGTAGCGCTTTTTGAGGGCGATGATTTCCGCGTCGGGATTAATCTGGAGAAGGCGCTCTTTCAGGACTTCCACCTTGGGCTGCCCCACGGTGAGGGTGGTGGCCGGGAGCTGCCGGTTCACATTGCTCACATCCACGCAGTCCATATCTACCAGGGTGAGGTGGCCGATTCCGCTTCTGACGAGCGCTTCCGCACACCAGCCGCCCACTCCGCCGGTTCCGAAGAGAATGACGCGGGCGTCCCGGAGGCGATTGATGCCGTCAGCCCCGATCAGGCGCTCCGTACGGGCGAAGATTCCGTTCATAGCCAGGATTCTGCAAGGGCTTCGAGGTCTCTCCAGACGTCTTCCCGTCCCAATTCGTTCAGGATTTCATGGCGCATTCCGGGATAAAGTTTGCTGCTTACGTTCTTGTAGCCGCGGTTCCGGATAAAACTCACCGCCTTGGCAAAGGCCGATGACGACTGGATGCAAGGGTCCTGGGACCCGGCCACAAAGTGGATGGGAAGGTCGGGGTGGTTCACCTGCCAGCCAGAGGAGGCATAGGTTTTCCGGATGAGGCGCATCACCGTGCGGTAGCCGTTGAGGGTGAACTTGAAGCCGCAGAGGGGGTCGTTGTTGTAGGCCTGGACATTGGCCCGGTTGGTGGAGAGCCAGGCATTGCGCATCCCTTCGGCCTGGAAGCGTTTTTCGTAGGGGCCGAACATCATCATGGCAATGGTCTTGGACCTGTAATGAGACCCTTTGAAAAGCTGCATGAGCCAGGTAAGGCCGATTCCCAGTCCGGCGAAGGGGTTGTCGGAGGGGCTTCCGCACACGATGAGGCCGTCTATCTCGGAATCATAGTCCTTGGTCAGGGTGCGGACTACCAGGGAACCCATGCTGTGGCCGAAGAGGAACAGTTTCAGGCCGGGGTACTGCCCGCGGGCCCAGCGAATCACCGCGCAGCCGTCCTGTACCAGTTTCTCGGCACCTTTTTTTCCGAAGTGTCCCAGCTCTTCCGGGCTTGGGGCGCTGGCTCCGTGCCCGCGCAGGTCGGTGATGACACAGGCAAAGCCGTGTTCCGAGAGGTAAGTCATGAAAGGGTAGTAGCGCTCCTTGTGTTCGGCCATGCCGTGAACGAGCACCAGGATGGCCCGGGGCTGCTGGGGCGCTATGACAGTCCCGGAAAGGACTGCATCTTCTACAGGCAGGGTAAATGCGTTCATCGTTTCTCGAAAATTTCAAAACAATCCGGGAGGGGAGAGGTGCAGCGTACCATCTTGCCGGAGAAGGGGTTGCGGAACACCAGGGTGCCGGCGTGGAGGGCCAGGCGCTTCACCGGGTCTGTCTGGGCGCCGTATTTTTCGTCGCCGGCCACAGGGTGCTCCAGCGAGGCGGCGTGGACGCGGATTTGGTTCTTCCGGCCCGTCTGGAGGGAAAACTCCACCTGGGTATAGTGACGGCTGTAGGAGAGCACCCGGTAATGGGTGATGGCCAGCTGGCTGCCGGGCACCTCCTGGTCGTAGGAGACCATCTTGAGGGATTTTGGGTTCTCTGCCAGCCAGCTTTGGATGGCGCCCCTTTCCTTTTCCAGCCTCCCCTCCAGCCAGGCAACGTATTTTCTTTCGGCCACCAGGTCCTTCCATTTGCTCTGGAGGATGTCTTTGGCCCTTTCGTTCTTGGCGAAGACCAGCACGCCGGACGTCCCGCGGTCCAGACGGTGTACTATCCATATCTTGGCGGTGGAGCGGTCGGGCTCCCTGCCGGAGAGGAGGTCTTCCTTGCGCTGCATGCGGGCGTTTACCTTGATATATGCGTTCAGAAGGGCGTACAAGGTTTTTTTCTCCTTGCCGGTGGCCACGGTGAGCATGCCGGAGGGCTTGTCCACCACTATGTAGTTCTCGTCCTCGAACAGAATCTTCACCCCGGCCTTCTCCACTTCGCTGCGGGCATCGTTGCGGGTGGCCCTGGCGATGGAGATGCCTTTGGGGAGGATGGTGATGCTGTCTCCTTTCTTCAAGGGCTGGTCAAAGGCCGTCCGGCTTTCTCCGTTCACCAAAATCTGCCCCTTGGTGAGCATATTCTTCACGCCGGTCCGGGACTGCCCGGGAAGGTTTTGAAAGAGGTATTCCAGCAGGAGGGCGTCTTGACTTACTTTATAATTCTTTCCGCTCATAATTCTTCTATCAGGGGGTGGAGCTCCTTCGGGAGGAGCCTCATAAAATGGTCCAGCATCCCGTGAGGGACGATGATGGTCTCCAGGGATTCGCAGTCGTCAAAGGCGTCTTCGCCAATCACTTCCAAGGATTTCCCCAGTTTCACCTGGTACAGGTTGATGCAGCCCTGGAAGGCTCCGGGGCCGATATAGCGCGTCCCCGCGGGGATGCTTATCTTCTCCAGCTGCCAGCAGTCGGCAAAGGCCGATGCGCCGATGCTCAGCAGGCTGGCCGGGAGCCGGAGCCCCAGGAGTTCCCCGCACTCGCAGAAGGCGGCCTTGCCGATGTGCGTGAGGGTTTTGGGGAGGGATATCTTCTCCAGATAGGACGAGCGGTCTTCCAGGGGAATCTCTTCCCCGATTTTCCTTCCGGCCATGTAGTCCTGGAAGGCGAAGGCCTCGTCGCAGATGACCTCGCAGCCTTCCTGAACGCGAATCTCCGGAGGAAAGTTCTCTGCGTCCAAAAGACGTTTCCCATCGGCCGAGTAACTTATACAATTGTCTGCGTCCCAGATATCTGTTTCAAGTTCTTCTTTCGAAGGAACTGTGGGGACGGCCAGGATTTCTTCCAAGGTCATGGTCAGAAGGTCTTTACAAAATCGATGTCCTTCTTGAGCATGATTTTGGGCTCCATGTGGGACACTTTCTGGAAAAGTTTGAACTGATAGGCGGGGGAGAGGTACACTTTGTTTTCGTTCTTGCCCTTCCTCCACCATTTGTAGAAGGCGATGGGGTCTGTGTCGTAGGGAATGCGGGCTTCCACTTCCGAGGTGAATCCGGGGAAGTCTATGAGCATCTTGAGGCCGGTGATGCGTTTGTAGTACTCATAATCGGCCCTTCTGAGTTTGGAAACCAAGGGGGCGAAAACCTCCATCTGATCCACCTGAAGGGCTTTTTCCTTCACAATCATGCGGTGGATGCGGACGGGATCCCGGTGGAGCCAGTCAGACAACTTGAGCGTCACGGGACCTTCTTCGCAGTCCAGTGTGAGCATGTCTGAAGAGAAATAAATCTTTTCTCTGTCCAGGGGAAAGTTTTCCATAAATTTTACGTTGCTTGCAAATATAGAGAAAAATTTTCTTTTTTCCTTTATTTTTTTTATATTTGAAAGTGAATTTGTGCAAAAGAACCACTAAATACTTATCACTATGGCTTACAAAATCATTGACATTCAGGGTATCGGCCCTGTGTATGCAGAAAAACTCGTTGCTATCGGCATTGAGACTGTAGATCAGCTTCTGAAGGAAGGTGCATCCCCCAATGGCCGCAAGGCTCTGGAAGAGAAGACCGGTATTCGCGGTGACCTCATTCTCACCTGGGTAAACCACGCAGACCTCTTCCGCATCAAAGGCGTGGGCCCTCAGTTCTCCGAGCTGCTGGAAGCCGCCGGTGTAGACACCGTCAAGGAACTCCGCAACCGCAATGCCGCCAACCTGGCTGCCAAGATGTTGGAGGTGAACGAGGCCAAGCACCTGTGCAAGCGTACCCCCGTGGAGAAAGAAATCCAGAAGTACATAGACCTGGCCGCCAAGCTGGAGCCCGTCGTAACGTACTAATCTTTTGAAGAACAAATAATTGAAAGGGGCAACTCGTTTGAGTCGGCCCCTTTTTTGAAATTTGATATGAAAGGAAGGAATCCGGCTCTTGTCCAATACATAGAAACCCGCATTATTCCCCGGTATGCCTCATTTGACAAGGCGCATCGGGAAGACCACGCAAGGGCCGTGATAGACAGGGCCTTGGAGATGGGGAAAAACTATGACATTAACCCGGACATGCTCTATACGGCGGCTGCCTGTCACGATCTGGGACTGGCTGTTGACCGGAAGACGCACCATCTGGAAAGCGGACGCATCATCCGGGCCGATGTCGAATTGCGCCGGTGGTTCACGCCGCAGCAGATTGAGACCATCGCCCAGGCGGCCGAAGACCATCGCGCCTCTGCCACAGCGCCGCCTCGGAGCATCTATGGAGCCCTGGTGGCCGAAGCCGACCGCATGATAGTTCCCGAAACCATTGTCCGCAGAACCATCCAATACGGTTTGTCCCATTACCCGAACCTTGATAAGGAAAGCCATTGGCAGCGGACGCTGGAGCATTTGCACGAAAAATATGCCGAGGGTGGCTACCTGCATCTGCTGATTCCGGGCTCTCCCAACGAAGCGCCGCTGGCCAGGCTGAGGGAAATCATCCGGGACGAGGCGCACCTGCGCAATCTGTTTGAAACAATCTTTGCTCAGGAGTTTTCGCAAACTTTTGAAAAAAATGTTTAAAAGCCCTTGCAGATTCAAAAATAGTTTGTACCTTTGCAATCCCGAAAGGGAAGTTCACTGAAAATTTGGTGCGGTAGTTCAGTCGGTTTAGAATACCGGCCTGTCACGCCGGGGGTCGCGAGTTCGAGCCTCGTCCGCACCGCAAAGCCTCTTAAGTCCTGATTATCAATGGCTTAGGAGGCTTTGTTTTTG
>Ga0247608_10004541_pt1 | contig 15456 bp, 3 predicted proteins | sample 176DNAGHGlowgp2_FD_193490 | JGI IMG/M metagenome (GOLD analysis project Ga0247608, IMG submission 193490) | Sheep rumen microbial communities from Palmerston North, Manawatu-Wanganui, New Zealand - 1766 DNA GHGlow gp2 | ecosystem: Host-associated > Mammals > Digestive system > Stomach > Rumen ...
CGTGATGATGCCCGGATCTGTGATGGCAGATGCCGGATAAATCATCTGTGTCCAGGAATTTTTCCACCAATTGCCAAAAGGAAGGTAATAGGTGGTGGTGGTTCCATTACCGATGGTAATGGTGGTTTCGTTTTGCGCGAAACCGCCCATGCTCATTATCATGAGCATAAGCATAAAAAATAATTTTTCTCTCATAACGGTTATTTTTTTAGTGAATGAACTCTTTTATTATTTTACTATCCTACTTTTTTTCAGACCACGAAAATACAAAAAACAACATATATTCCATTGAATATTTTATCAACACTTACTTTTCCTTTTTTCAACTCTATGTCAACACGTTAACAATTCCTCTCAAAAGATTATCAACAATGGAACAATATTGGACTACAGGAAAAAAGCAACTAAAAAAGCATTTGCATTGGTCAAAGGTCATAAATTGAGAATCGTATTCGACAGGGCAAAAAAACAACACGGGTGAGTTATTTGAGAATTTTGTGTACCTTTGCCGCTTCAATTTACAACAATGGACAGAAGCAGGGGCGCATTTCAGGAACGTTTTCACCGGAACTTCGGTTTCGAGCCGACAGGCAGCCAGGCCGAGGCCATGGAGATGCTCACAGAGTTTATCTACGGCAAAGGGGAGAACTTTCTTTTCCAGCTGTCCGGATATGCCGGCACGGGCAAGACCAGTCTGGTGAGCGCATTGGTGAACACTCTGAACGACATCGGGGTGCACATCGTCATGCTCGCCCCCACCGGCCGCGCCGCGAAGGTGCTCTCCCAGTATTCGGGGCGCAAAGCTTACACCATCCACAAATGGATCTACCGTGTCTATAGCAAAGACGGTGTCCGCAAGTTCGTGCGCCGCGAGAACAAGGACAGCCACTCGCTCTTCATCGTCGATGAAGCCTCGATGATTTCGGCACAGGGTTCTCTTAACGACCTGGTGGGCAACAGCTTGCTGGACGACCTCATGGAGTTCGTCTTCCTCGGCGACAGCAACCGGCTGCTCTTCGTGGGCGATGACGCCCAGCTGCCGCCCGTCCATGCCGACGAAAGTCCTGCCCTTGACGCCGACTACCTCAAAAGGGCCTACAACGTGCAGGTTTTCGGGGCGCGGCTCACCGATGTGGTGCGGCAGTCTCTGGATTCGGGTATCCTCTACAACGCCACGCAGGTGCGCGACAAAATCAATGGCGGCGACTATTCCCTGCCGATTTTCAGCGGTCGTCCGTTCGAGGATTTCCGGCGTGTCCAAGGCGGTGAAATGGAGGAGCTTCTCAACACGCTTTACAACAACCACGACAGCGACGAAATTGTGCTGGTGACCCGTTCCAACAAACGGGCTTTCCAATTCAACAACGCGGTGAGAAGCCGGGTGCTGTTCCGCGAAAACATCATTGCCACTGGTGATTACATCATGGCGGTGAAGAACAACTACTACTGGTTAGACGAGTTGTCGGAGGCGGGTTTCCTGGCCAACGGCGACATTATGGAAATCATGTCCATAAACAAGCAGCAGGAGCTTTACGGATTCCATTTCGCAGACGTGACCGTGCGGCTGTGCGACTATCCCGACCACCCGAACGTCGATATCAAAATCATCCTCGAAAGTCTGGACTGCGACGGACCATCACTCTCCAACGAAGCCAACCAGAAGCTGTATTATGCCGTGGCCGAAGATTATATGGACATCCTGAATCCGCGCGCCCGTTTCATGAAAATCAAGAACGACCCTTTTTTGAACGCCGTACAGGTGAAGTTCGCCTATGCGCTGACCTGTCACAAGACGCAAGGCGGCCAATGGAAGCACGTGCTCATCGACCAAGGTTACCTGCCCGACAACACCATCGACAAAGAGTATCTCCGTTGGATGTACACTGCCGTTACACGAAGCACAGAAAAGGTGTACTTGCTCAATTTCAAGGAGGAGATGTTTGACGCAAACAGTGATGAGGCTAATTGAGATGAAGAATATTCTAATGACAAGATGATTGTTTGTTAACATTTATTCATAAAAAAAACTATCAAATGCATTAAGAATATTGTAATTTTGTCGATTGATATAATCATCCATCTCACGCAATTGCTTATTGTTAAAAAAATTATAGTCACCAAATTCAAACAAATGAAAAAGACATTACTGCTTTTGCCATTATTATTGGCACTGTTTTCTTTCTCTGTCAAAGCCCAGATTACCTTTTTCAGTGAGGATTTCGAAGGATACGGACTTCCCACGGGATGGACTGTCCTCGACATGGACGGAGACGGGGAGAGCTGGATGCACAATTCTTTAAGTATGTCGTATATGGGCGGACACGAGAGCGAAGGCTCCTTCTTGTCGCACTCATACGATTTTGAAGAATACTCACCCTTGACCCCTGACAACTGGCTGGTCTCCCCGGCCATCACATTGTCGGGGAACAGCACCTTGACTTTCTGGCGGATGGTTTCCTTCTTCAATTCCGCCGACCATTATGCTGTTTACATTTCCACCACCTCGGCGACCGACACCTCGGCGTTCACGATGCTGTACGAGGAGACCTGTTCTTCCCAAAGCTACGCATGGGCCAGTCGTTCGGTGGATTTGAGCGAATACACCGGCAACACGGTTCACATCGCGTTCCGCCACTTCGACTGTTCGCAACGGCTTATTGCCATTGACGACATCGTGATTAGCGGATCCACGAACGCCCCCCTCATCACGACAGCTCCCAGCAGCTTGCACTTTGTGAATGTCCCCACAGGCACCACCTCCGCCGCCCAAGCGGTGAGGGTGTACACCTACAACGTCACCGATCCTGTGAGCGCATCGGTGCCCGTTCCTTTCGAAGTTTCCGCTGACAACTCCAACTTCTCCACTTCTGCCACTATGGCTCTTTCGGACACCATGCTTTACGTCAGGTACTCCCCCACCGCGGAAGGCCTGGACAACGTGTCGATGACCCTCACCAGCGGTACCGCCATCACGGAGATCCCCTTGATCGGAAGTAGTGTTTACTGCAATGTGGATCTGCCATACGAGCAAAACTTCAACAGCACCCCCGAATACGGATTCCCCACATGTTGGTCACAAATCAACCCGTTCGACGGCTATCCCAAAACCACAGACGATTACACTTCGCCGGGCGACAATGTGTTGATGTTCAAATGTGACTTCAACAACTATCAGCCCATTTTCGCAGTGATGCCGCAGATGCCGGCCGACCTCTCCAATTTGCAGATTTCCTTCTCCACTTTCCGTGAAGGATCTTATTCCGGCACACTCAGCGTAGGTTACGTCACCAATGTCGCCGACAGCAGCACTTTTGTTCCGGTATGGTCCATCAATGCCGCACAGATTGGCGACAACAACCCGCACCCGTATTTGGTCACTTTCGAGAATGTGGTCACCGACCCCGATATCAACTATTACATCACGTTCAAATACGAGACATCGAGCAACTGGTACTGGTTCGTGGACGATGTCGTTGTGGAGGAGCTTGCTCCCTGCAGCATGCCCACCGGCTTGGAAGTCAGCCTGGTGACCAGCACTTCCGCCACAGTTTCCTGGGGTGGTAGCGCGAGCAGCTATTTCCTGTATTACAAATCGCAATATGACACTGGATACACTGAAATCCAGAACGTGTTGCCGGGCGAAAACGGCTACACCATAGAAGAATTGCTGCCAGTCACCACCTACACGTGGTATGTGGCCTCCGTTTGTGACGACGGCTCCACCGTCAACAGTCTGGAGATTTCCTCCTTCACCACGGAATGCAGCACCTACTCCACCCCCTTCGTCCAGAACTTTGACGGTTCCACCAACGTCCCGCTATGCTGGAACCGCTATAACGGCTGGGCCAGCGATGTGTTTGCGGGTGGCACCCTCACCCCCACCACCAGCGGATGGGTGTTCAACAGCACCCTCGTTTTCGGCGCCAACCACCCGAAGGTGAACATTTACGGAGCTTCCTGCAACAGATGGCTGGTGTCGCCGCCCATTGATCTGGGTGATCTGACCTACCCTGTTCTGACCTTCGACCTTGCCCTCACGTCGTGGAACACCACCAACGCCATTTCCGACCCCAACGGTCAACCTGACGACAAGTTCATGGTCATCGTCTCTACTGACTTCGGCGCCACCTGGAGTGCCGCCAACGCCACAGTATGGAGCAATGACGGCAATGGCGACTATGTCTTCAACCAGATTCCCGCCGCCGGACAGGAAGTCAGCATCTCCCTTTCCGATTATGAGAGCCAGACGGTCATGATCGCCTTCTACGGTGAGTCCTCCACCGCCAATGGCGACAACGACCTGCACCTCGACAATGTGGTGGTAAGCAATGCCACTTCTTGCACGAAGCCGACCAGCCTGAGTGTGGTTGCCGTCAGCGGGAACTCCGTCACGCTGGGCTGGATCGAAAGCGGCAACGCCACCTCCTGGAACATCGAGTACGGTCCCGCAGGTTACCAACAGGGATCTTCTGTCGCCACCGTGGTGGAAGCGAACACGAATCCTTATACCATCAACAATCTGTCTGCCAACACCTACGACTTTTACGTTCAGTCAGACTGTGGCGCAGATCAGAGCCTCTGGGTTGGGCCTATCTCGGCGACACCGGGTTCGTTCAACATGGGCGTCACCGGTTACGACTCACTGACCACATGCTCCCTGATCATCTACGACAACGGTGGTCCCAACGGCAACTACAGCGCCAGCTGCGACTACACGCTGGTGATCTATCCTGAGACGGAAGGCGCTGCAGTTTCGGTTTCTGGTTCTTACGCCACCGAAAACAACTGGGATTTCCTCCGCATCTACGACGGAATCGGCACCGGTGGTTCACTGCTTGGCGAGTTCAGCGGCAACGGCACTGTCCCCACGACCGTCTCTTCGAGCGGCCCGCTGACCGTCAGATTCACCTCTGACGCCGGCATGCAATACGCCGGTTTCATGCTGACCGCCTCGTGCACCTCTTGTTCGCCTGCCGGCAACCTCACCGTTTCCGACCTCACAGACAACTCTGCGGAGATAACCTGGACGGGCATGGCTTCCTCCTACAAGTTCGAGTACAAAGCCGCCAGTGCCACCGAATGGAATACGGTCATCCTCACTGACACCTCCTATACCCTCAACAACCTTGTGGCTTCCACTCCCTATATGGTGAATGTTTACGCGGACTGCGGCGACATGTTCTCTTCCCCCGTTTCCATCACTTTCAGCACCACCATGCTCTCCGTGGATATCCCGTACAGCACTGACTTCAGTAACCTCAACGATCAATACTGGCAGCTGAACAACGGCTCCTGCAACAATTACTGGTCGATCGGAGCCCTCAACGACTCCACCAGCGCGCTCTTCATCACCAACAACGGCACCACCCCGGGATACAACGTGAACTCATTCTCCGCGGTCTCTGCCGAAAAACTCTTCACCGTCGGAGAAGCAGCCGATCTGATGATCAACTTCAATGTGAAGATAGGCGGTGAAGAGTCGTATGACTATCTGAAGGTCTTCCTTGCCCCGTCAGACGCCTCTTATCCAGCCACCAACACCAACGCTGATTACACTACCACAGAATACTCCTTGTATGCCGTTAATTTCAGCGACTTCATGCAGTATTCATCCTTCACTTCTTATCCTTACAAATTCAATTTGACAAATGACAGCACGGTCAACGTGAGTGTGGTCATGGCCAACCCGAACGACAACCCCACCTCCACCTCCACTGCCAAATTAGTTTTCTTGTGGAAAAACGACAGCTCCGCCGGCGATCAACCCGGAGCCATCGTCTATGATGTGTCCATTGAAGCACTTTCCTGCACACCGCCTACCGATCTGACGATTGACAACCTCATCTCCACGGATGCGGATATCTCCTGGACTCCCGGCGACCAAGAGGAGACTTGGAATCTGGAATACCGCGAGGCCTCCACTCCCGCATGGACGTCGGTTGAGGTCACGGGCACCCCTGAGTACCATCTCTCCGGGCTGGTCTCCGGCACCACCTACTTCGTCCGTGTGCAGGCTGACTGCGGCGGCGGACAATCCCTGTGGCTTACCGAGAGCTTCTACACCCCGTGCCTCGACGCCATCAACGAGTTCCCCTATAACGAAGGATTCGAAAACGGCGGCAACATGCCGAATTGCTGGCACCAGGAGTATGTCTCCGGCACTGTGAACTGGACGTTCCAAGCCGGTGGTGACAGCCACGGCAGCGTGAACAACGCCCATAGTGGAAACTACAACGCGTTCCTTTTTGACGAGAGCACCATTTTCAACACCACACGTCTGGTTTCACCCGTCTTCGACCTCTCCTCTCTGACGAACCCGTACATCTCCTTATGGTACGCCCAGCAAGCGTGGGGTAACGGTCAGGACCGTCTGAACGTTTATTACCGCACCTCCGCTTCTGACGAATGGCAGGAGCTGACTCAATACTATGGTTCCGTGGCCGTATGGACCATGGATTCCCTCGCTCTGCCCAACCCGTCTGCCACCTACCAGATCGCTTTCTCCGGCATCGTCAACTATGGATATGGCGTTTTGCTGGATGACATCACCATCGCTGAAGGTTATGTCGCTCCTGAGCCGTGCGATGTGCCCACCAATCTGCACGCCACCGACATCCAGAACGAATCCATCTCCGTTGCTTGGGATGCCCACGCAGGCGTGAGCAGCTGGAACATCCAGTACCGTCCGGCAACCGCCGATCAGTGGTCGCTCGTGAACGTCAACACCAACAGCTACACCATCACCAATCTTACAGGTAAAACGTTGTACGAAATCCAGGTGCAGGCCAACTGCGCTGACGGACAGACCAGCGACTGGAGCAGCTCCATCACGGCACAAACCACCGATGTGGGTATCGTGAACTACCTGGAGAACAGCATCTCCTTGTTCCCGAACCCTGCCAACGACGTTGTCAATGTACAATGTACAATGAACAATGTACAATTGGAGGGTATCGAAGTAATTGACGTTTATGGAAAGGTCGTCCGCACCGTTGTAGGGGCGAATAATGATTCGCCCATGCCCATCCGCATCAACGTCAGCGGTCTCGCCAACGGCATGTATTTCGTGCGCGTGACCACCGACGATGGCACGGTGACGAAGACGTTCGTCAAGAGATAGTCTTTGACAATTCGCCATTAACAAAAAGGACGTCAGTTCGGTTTTCGAATTGACGTCCTTTTTCGTATGGGGGCAAGAGTTTTTTGATGCGAAAAAGGTTTTTAGTGCACCTCGCTCTCTTCCCGATATTGCAGAGGGGTCTTGTTGGTCTCTTTTTTGAAGAACTTGCAGAAAGAGGATGGGGTCGAAAAGTTCAGTTGCTCGGAGATTTCACCAACCGGCATATCGCCGTACATCAAGAGCAGTTTGGCCTGTTGGATGATGCGACGATGAATCCAATCCTGCACCGTCATTCCAGTGGTTTCCCGAATGGTGGTGCCCAGATGGTTGGGCGTCAGGCACAGCCGGTCGGCATAGAATGCGATGTTGTGTTCCTTGTCGGCATATTGGTTGACCAAATTGGCGAAATGGTGGAAGATTGTCTCCTTCCTTCCCGCGGCTTTATAGTCTTCCTCCTCTTTTCCCTTTTTGATGATATTCTGAAGCTCAGACATCAGTGAGGACTGCAGAAATCGGATAGCTTTCAGAGACAGTGGCTGGCGGTTGAGAGTGTGCCGCAGGAGTTGGTAGTATTCGCCCATAAGATTCCAGTCATCTTCTGACAGGTGAAAAATGGTGCACTCTTTGAAAACGACCTCGTCGGGCAGGTCGCGGAAAGAGAAAATCTGAAAGTCGAATTCCTCATCCTTTTCTTCGATTTCCATGATGGAATCGGCCGGAAAAACCAGCATTGTTCCGGCTGAAAGGCGGTAAGGTTTCATGTTAACGATTATTTGGGCGTTGCCTGAGATAATCCGCAGCACTCTTCCGTCCTCAATCCGGTAAGGCTGACCATCATGCATGAAGTTCTTGCCGAATTGTATGGCGCTCATGACCATCAGCAATTGGTTCCCGAGGTATTCCCCATGCCCTTTCCCAGCCATTCGGCCCATTTCCTCCAAAGTGAGTTCTTTTATCTTTCTTTCCATAATCGTTGTTTTGGAACATTATTACAACACAAAGGACAACGTAATGTTTGAGAAAAAATTGTTTATTTGCAAGTTTTCTGAAAGATTTATAGAAAGTTGGCTATGTGTAGTTTCCTTAAATTTGTTATATCCTAATAAACACAGAATTTATTATTCAATTTACCAATACAAGTATGCTTATGAAAAAATTTTACATCATTGCAGTGATGTGCCTTGTCGCCCTCATGGGTTTCAAGCCCACGCTGCAAGCGCAGACCATTTGGGACGGTACCACGGACATTTCGTGGTACGACGCTTCCGAAACGTCGTTTGACATCTCCACGCCGGAACAGCTGGCAGGCTTGGCTTCGTTGGTGAACACGGGCACCTCCTTCAACGGGGTGACCTTGAACCTGACCGATGACATCTGGCTCAACAGCACGGGCGACAGCACCAACAACTGGGTGCCCATCGGCGGCGGCTCCCCGACGAGCGAGTCGCCAAGCACCGGCAATGCCTTCAAAGGCAACTTCAACGGCCATGGCCATGCCATCTACAATCTTTACTGCGACAAGGGGAGCACCTTCCACGCGGGTCTTTTCTGCGCTTTGGAGAATCCTTGTACAATTGACTCCCTGGTGATGGTCAACCCTGTGTTGAAGTCACGGGGTATGATGGGCTGCATCGCCGGTTATCCGAGAGGCAGTTCCTCCGTTTATGTCCGCTACTGCTTAGTGATCAACGCCCGCATCGAGGGTGAGAACACCTCCGGCAGCAACAACATCGGCGGCATTTTCGGGGCCACCTACCCGAACAACGGCAGCACCTACATCGAGAACTGCGGCGTCACCGGCAGCATCACGGGATACTATCCCGCCGGTATGTCAGGCAACGCCGAACGCTCCTACACCACAAACTTCTACTTCGCGGGTACTCTTTACTCCTACGGCACGAACTACGGCGGTGTTGCGGCTCACGGCGGCAGCTTCACGAACTGCTATTCTTACACGCAAGTGTTGAGCTCCACCTCCCAATCCTCAGCATCCTCCGATGGTATTCAGGTCACGCAGGACGAGATGCAGTCTGAAGGTATGATCACCCTCCTGGGTGACGCTTTCAAGATGGACAACGGCATGAACGATGGCTATCCAGTCATGTCCTACATGCCCGGAATATCCCCTTCGGCCGTCAACATTTGCATGAACGAGTCGGTCACGCTGACCGCCTCGGGTTATGATTCCTACGTTTGGAACACGGGAGCGACCACGGAAAGCATCACCGTCTCTCCCTCCACCACCACGGTTTACACGCTGACAGGCACCCTGAACGGGACCACCTACACCAACACCGCTACGGTGACTGTGTTTCAGCAAGCGGAGATCACGGCCATGGTTATGGCAAGCAGCGACGGTTTGGTACACGGCACCGTGACGCCGGAGACCTCCACGGTTGCCTGCGGCAGCTCCGAAAGCATCACCTTGACGGTGACCCCGGACGAGGGTTACCGTGTGGAGCTGGTAACCTTGAACGGCGAAGAGGTCTATGGCGACGAATTCGGTCCCGGCGAGCAGTACATCACCATCAATCCGAACGGCACACTTGGCGCAGTGAAGATCTACATGTCAAAGTGCGCCATTTTATCCCTGCCCTTCACGGATGATCTCGAGAGCTATGCCTCCTCGCAGGTTCCGGAGTGCTACAACCGTATCTCCCCCAGCAGCTATCCTTACATATACAACTACAGCAGCTACGCACATTCCGGTTCCAACTGTATATATGCCTATATGTACAGCACCTCGGACAATTACATCATGGTGCTGCCCAAGATGTTCGACATAAACACCTATCCTATGGAATCGCTGATGGTCAACTTCTGGGCGAGAACTTCCAATGCCAGCAACAGCGTGACAGTGGGTGTGATGACCGATCCTACAGATGCCAGCACATTCACCCCGATGCAGACCTTCACGTTTGCCGCTACGGGCACTTATGAGCAGTTCACTGCCTATTTCGGCGCCGCCGCCCAAGAGAAGCCCTATATCGCCTTCAAGTATAACTGTGGTTCCACTTACACTTACATTTATATGGATGATATCACCATCGATGTGGCGCCTACTTGCTCCCCTGTGATCAACCTGACGGTCGATCATGTCTATGGCACGAACGCCTCTTTGCACTGGCTTCCCAACACCGTCGGCGAGACTGTGGAGTACGTCATCACCGTGACTGACGCCTCCGGATCTTCCTTTACCGAGACAACCACGGAGACCGACTACATCCTTTCTGGTTTGAACGAGCAAACCGCTTACACGGTGACCGTGCAACCCGACTGCGGTGGCGGTGACCTCGGCGAAGTGGTGGCGGTCAGCTTCACCACACCGTGCGTCGCTCCTGTCGTGGCGGTGAACAACAGCTACCCGACCTCCACATACAGCACGGAGGGCAACCACTTCCCGATGTCCAACCATTACCTCAACTCCTTCACGGAGCAGATTTACCTGCCGAGCGACTTCGACAACGTTTCGGCCGAGTTCAGCGGCATGTCGTTCCAGTACAACGATGGTCAGGTGATCACCCGCACGCTGGACATCTATTTGGCACACACTGCAGACAACGAGTTCGTGCAGAACGTGTGGGCGACCCCGACGGACGGTTATGTACACGTCTATTCCGGTCCGGTCACGTTCAGCACCGCCGGCACCGACCGCTGGGTCGATATTGCCTTCGACACCAACTTCTACTACAACGGCTACGACAACCTGCTGCTGATTGTCAACGACATCACGGGCAGCGAGGTGAACAACAGCAATGCCAAGTTCTACACGATGAACACCAACGGAAACCGCTCGCAGTGCGAATACAGCCATGATGCGGATGCCAACTGGAGCATCACGAATATGCCGGCGACCGGCCGTTTGAAGACACAGGTCGACAACATCCGTCTGACCGCTTGCGACGAGGTGTCCTGCATTGCGCCGAACACCCTTGCCGTGGGCACCACCGATGCCACTTCCGGCGAAATCTCCTGGTTCAACCCGAACGCTTCACAGAGCTGTGAAATTGAGTACAAGGCCGTCTCCGATGCCGACTGGATTTCCATAGGCACCGTTTCCGGAACTTCCTACACGCTTTCCGGGTTGGACGCCAATACGCAGTATCAGGTGCGCGTGCGTGCCCTGTGCGGTAACAACAGCGAGAGCAACTGGTCCGAGACCATCACCTTCCGCACCGAGTGCGACGCCATCGTGACCCTGCCTTACGTTCAGAATTTCGACACCGACACCTACGGCTCTGGCACTGACGCCTACATCTACTGCTGGGACCGCTACACCACAGATCCTTCCAAGCCGGTTCAATTGTATCCGACTTCTGCGGCGCACACCACCCCCAACGCCATCCGTTTCTATGACGGCGCCAACGTCACCAACATCGCCATCATGCCGAAGGTGGACGAGAGCATCAGCCTGAACCAATTGCAGGTCTCCTTCTGGGTGCGCAGCACCTCCTCCACCGCTCCGGTGATCATGGAACTGGGTGTGATGACCGACAAGAACGACCCGACCTCATTCGAGGTTTTGGACACCATTCCGACTCCCTATTTGCCGAATAATGAATACACCCTCGTGGAGTATTCTCTCGCCAACTATATGGGATACGGTCAATACATCGCTTTCCGTGCCAGCAAAGGCAATGGCGGCAACAACCTCCGTCTGGATGATGTGACCCTGGACTACATCCCGATGTGCCAGCACCCGGTTGATTTGGTTGTGGATGTCGTGACCTCCGACGAAGTGAACTTCCACTGGTCTGAGGTGGGCGATGCCTCCTCTTGGTACGTCGAATACGGCCCTGCGGGCTTCAATTCCGGCGAGGGCACGGTGGAGAACGCCTATGACACTTTCTACACCATATCCGGTCTGAACCCGAACACCCAATACGACGTTTATGTTTGGTCTGACTGCGGCGGTTTGGAGAGCACAGCCATTTCCACCTCCTTCCGCACCGACTGCGGTCCGATCGTGGAGCTGCCCTTCTTCGAAGACTTCGAGAGCGGCGTTTACAACACGGGCATGTACAACTCTTCCGGCCAACAGGATTATATCGTTTGCTGGAACCGTTACGCTTCCGACAATGGTCACCATTTCTACATCCCGACCGGCACCACCTATTCTCACAGCGGCTCGCACTATTTGGATGCCCACTGGACCTCCAACTGCTTCAACATCGCCATTGCGCCCGCACTTGACCAGAGTTTCGATGTGAGCCAGCTGATGGTCCATTTCTGGGCTTGCAGAACAGGCTCCTCCGGCACACTGGAGGTGGGTATCATGGACAATCCCGCTGCGGACACCACCTTCTTCCCGATCGACACCATCGACCTCTCCTACATGAACACGTACGCATACGACGAGAAGTATGTGAAATTCAACAACTACACGGGAACAGGCAAGTATATCGCCTTCCGTGTGGCAAATGCATCGAGTTGCGGTTATTACATTGACGATGTGACGATCGACTATGCGCCCGCTTGCTCACCGGTGAATGATCTGGAGGTTTCCGAAATCACCGGCACTTCCGCGACAGTATCGTGGGCACCCGGCTTCTTCGGCACCGTTGACAGCTACACGCTCGAATATGCCGAAGGCGGCACGGAGAACTGGACCACCGTGGACAACATCACGGAGACCTCCTATCTCCTGAGCAGCTTGAGCCATTCCACATACTACGACGTGCGAGTCCGTCCTGCTTGCGCCGATGCCACGACCGGCGAATGGGCAACGGTGACGTTCCGCACCAACTGTCTGGTGGGAGGTGACGTAGCCATCGGAGAGGGCACTTCCACGAACAGCTATCTGCCTACGTACAGCACCTATAATTATTCCTACACGCAGCAACTCTTCCTCGCCTCCGAAATGGGACAACCGAAGAGCATCGAGTCTGTCACGTTTGACATGGCGAATTACACGGTAAACCGTAACATCAAAATCTATCTGATGCACACGCCTGAAACCAGCATTCCCAGCTGGATTGACGCTTCCAACGCCCAACTGGTGTTCGATGCCCCGCAACAGTTGCACACCGGTCTCAACACCTTCCAGTTCTCCACGCCGTTCACATACAACGGGTCGGACAACCTGTTGTTGATCGTCTTGGACATGACCGGTTCATGGACTTACGGCAACACCTGGCGTTCACACACAGCCTTCTCCAATGCTTCCCGCTACATCTACCAGGATGCCAGCGCCTACAGCACCTCTTCCATCCCTGCTTCCTCTGGCACCGGCACCTCCTCCCGTAGCAACGTCATCTTCGGTTCCCCGTGCGACACCACCACGACCTGTGTGGCTCCACTCCTGAGTATCTCCAACATTACCAGCGATGGCGCAACGGTGAACTGGGTGGCCGGTTTCATGGAGTCCGCTTGGGAGATGGAATACCGTCCCCTTTCCGACACCAACTGGGTCAGTGTGGGTACCGTTTATTCCTTGTCGGAAATCATTACCGGTTTGAACCCGAACACTGCCTACAAGGTGCGCATGCGCTCCGTCTGCGGTGGCGGCGAGTACAGCTTCTGGAACGAGATCACCTTCACCACGGCCTGCGGTGCCTTCACCGTCACCCAGGACAACCCGTGGACCGAGAGCTTCGAAAGCAACACGACGATGGCTTGTTTCGACACTCCTGTCACCTACACGAACAGCAGCGGCAGCACCTATCCCAAGATGTTGCTAAACTATGGCGAGGCCGCGCATTCCGGCGGCAACTCTTTGGAGTTCAAGGGCACGAGCAACATGATCGTGCTGCCTGAGTTCACCAACGACATCCACGACCTGCGCCTATCGTTCTGGGCTACCACATGGGGCGTGACCACCACGGCGGTGGTCGGTGTGATCACGGACATGGATGACCTGACCTCGTTCGAGACGTTGGGCGATGCCGGCACGCCCGGTCCGCGCGGCGGCTCTGGCGGCGGCAACGGCAACTACATGGGCCCGTTCGACTTCAACGGCGTGCAAGCCACTTCCGGCCGTATCGCCATCCTCTTCTCCGGCACCACCTCCAGTGACGCCGGCTGGAACTTGGACGACTTCACCGTGGAGTTGACTCCGAACTGTCCGTCTCCCGTCAAGACCAGCGTGACAGTGACGGGTGTGACCAGCAACTCTGCGGATGTCTATTGGGTGGACAACGATGCCACGCACAATTCCTGGACTGTCTATTACAAGCCGAGTTATGCTGATGAGAACAGCTGGCAGACGCAGGTTGCCAACCAAATCCCTGCAACCCTGACAGGTCTGAGCAGCAGCACGGATTACCAAGTGTATGTGATCACCAACTGTTCGGTGTCTGACCCTGTGGCCGACGCCACCCAAACGGTGACCTTCACCACGCTGGTTTCCTGCCCAGCCCCCATTTCCATCACCTTCTCGAACGTTGTCACCGATGCGGCCGATGTCTCCTGGGTGTCGCTCGGCGACGCCGCTGAATGGGAAATCGAATACGGTTTGCATGGCTTTACCCTCGGCTCGGGAACCACGGCGACGGTCTATTCCCAGAGCTACACGCTCCAGAACCTGATGCCCAGCTCGCAATACGATGTATATGTCCGTTCCATCTGCGGGGCTGGTGACAACAGCACTTGGACAGGTCCGGCATCCTTCTCTACTGCCTGCGGTCCGATTTCCGTGGCCACCACACCGTGGAGCACCGATTTCGAGGGCACTGACGCTGAGGTGCTCAACTGTTGGGTCTCCGCCTCCACGGGTTACTATAATGGGAACACTTTCCCGCATATTACAAACGCTTCGATCATCGCCCACTCCGGCACGCGCGCCTTGGAGATTGCCTTCGGTGACATCGTGACCGCCCTGCCGCTCTTCGTGGAAGACCTCAGCGACCTGCAGATCTCCTTCTGGGCTAAACACAACAATTACAGCAGCGACAACCCCACGATGGAGTTGGGCTATGTGACCGACCCGTACGATGGTTCCACTTTCGTCACATTGGAGACCCTGACCGGCACCACCTACACGCAGACGACGAGAACCTTCGCCGACCTCGCTGGCCAGAACCTGCCTAACACCACACGCATCGCCTTCCGTTATACCCGTCCGACCAGCTCATCACTCAGCTCTTGGTATGTTGACGATATTGTGGTGGAATATGTTGGCGGTACTCCCGTCATCACCGACCCGACTGTGGCCACCACGGTTGCCACCAACATCACGCAGACGGGCGCCACGCTGAACGGCTCGATCACCAATCCTGACAACGTGACCATCACGGCCAAGGGCTTCGAGTGGAAGGCCACCGCTGGCGGCACCTACGCTCCTGTGACGGTGACGGGCAACAACCTCACCTACAACCTCACCGGTCTGACCGCCAACA
>Ga0247608_10004542_pt1 | contig 15453 bp, 12 predicted proteins | sample 176DNAGHGlowgp2_FD_193490 | JGI IMG/M metagenome (GOLD analysis project Ga0247608, IMG submission 193490) | Sheep rumen microbial communities from Palmerston North, Manawatu-Wanganui, New Zealand - 1766 DNA GHGlow gp2 | ecosystem: Host-associated > Mammals > Digestive system > Stomach > Rumen ...
TGAAAGAAATCAAATCGTGGCAACCTAAACCTTATGGTGTGTTAGACACATACCCGTTCATTTGCCGTCGCTGCCTTACCACATGGGCACTTATAGCATCCTACATCAGTATTGGAATAATAATCTCAAACATATGGTTTGCAATAGCCGGCACACTATTGGGTGCAGCAACCGGATATGCAATGTACTACACGGAGAAGGAAAGGGGAATAATATGAAGATAAGTAACGAACAGATAGAGTTCTTTGTAAAAGCCAATAAAATACTTCAGCAGCCGAGCCATTTCCCGGACGGAAACAAGGTAATTGACTATTATAAGGAGATATATGCAGACGAGATAGCGCAAAAGAAGGCACCATACTATAGAAGCCTATCACCTTCATGCGGCTCGTGCATAAGACATTGCACATTCACCATAGCGAATGACTTAAGAAGGTTGAAAATAATTGACATTAACGGAGACTACATAAATGGAAAACATAAGTAAGGAAGATATACAATACATCAAAGAGGCATTTGATAAAAAAGACAGATATTTCAGACCCGATGTCAAGAGGATAATAAGGGCATACAATATTGTCATGGATGATAAGAAGCACATATTCAAACCGGTATCGGAACAAATCTGTGCATGTAGTCTAAGACCCTACCTCATACAGTTATACAGGAAACTTGAAAAGGAAGGATATTACAAAGAAGAAGAGGTAAAGGAAAAAAAGCAGAAGAATGCAAAGAAAACAAAGAAGAAATAGTTTTTATATAATTCTTTTTATTTAATTTATCGTCCGGTCCGAGAGGATAGGACGTTTTTTTGTATTTAATATAAATAGTTTACAGTATGGCAAAAGTAAAAAATAAAACAAAAAGTACATATGAGAGGGAGGAATTGGTAGAATTAATAGTCTATGATATTCTTTCCGGTGTAAGCCGTTATAGAATCAAACTTAAATTAGACAGGGACAACTATGATGGTTTTACTACATCAAAACTTTCACGTGCAACTAAATATAATCTGATACAAGAGGGCTATGCAAAATGTGAGATACCATTAGAGGCTGAAAAGGACAAAATGAGGAACCTTCAGATAGCAAGGCTTGAAGACATGCTTGAAGAATCAAGGGACGCAAGGGACAGACAGAACGCATTAGGCATAATCAAGGAAATAAACAAACTGACAGGAATATACCCGACTGAAAATGTCACTGTATCAGGTGATGGCAATATTAAAGTGAACATATCATTTGGCATTGAATCTTAACAAATCTTAACATTATTTGACTTGTCTGCTATTATCATTTGCAGTATATTTGCCTATATGGAAGAAATTTGGAAAGACATACCTAATTTTATAGGACGATACCAAGCAAGCACCTGGGGTAGAATAAGAAGTATGAGTTGGGAAAGAACCGGCAAGATTAGAGTATTAAAGGTTTTATTATGTGGTGATGGATACCAATGTGTACATTTATTTAAAAATGGTAAACCAAAGACATGTTTAGTCCATCGTCTTGTTTGGGAGACATTTAATGGGTCTATTCCTGAAGGTTATGAAGTAAATCACATCAATGAGGATAAGACGGACAACCGGTTAGAAAATCTCAATCTAATGACACCGAAAGAGAATATGAATTATGGAACACGCACTCAGAGAGTTGCTGACAAACTTTCAGACCCTGTACTGCAACTTACACTTGATTATGAATTAGTAAAGGAATGGTCATCAGCGTCTGAAGCAGGTAGAAACGGTTTTAGCAGAGTTTGTGTTTCTTATTGTTGTTTAGGAAAAATAAAAACACATAAAGGATATATATGGATAAAGAAGAATGAATGTAGACTTACATTTTGATATAAATCTGACTGATGGACAAAGAGAAGCATATAGGCTATACAAAGACCCGGTTGTAAAGGAACTTGTACTGACCTATTCTCGACAATCAGGTAAGACCACGCTCTGCGAAATAATGCTGATAGAGACGCTTGTATCTAAGAAATGCAATGCCGCCTATATATCACCGTCATTTTCACAGGGTAAGAAAGTGTATAGGGAATTGATGCAGTTAATATCGGACACCGGCTTGGTGGCGAAGAAAAACTCATCAGACCTTACATTTGAACTTATAAACGGCTCGACAATGCAGTTCTTTTCAGCAAAGAATGCAACGGCTATCAGAGGACAGACAATTTCCGGACTCCTTATACTTGATGAATGTGCCTTTTTACCTGAAGTAACGCCTGACGGACAGAATCTATACCATAACATAATCAAACCGGTGACCAAATCAAAGAAGCCGCTTGTGGTATTCGTTTCAACGCCTAACGGAAAGACCGGTATATATTATGACAAATACCTTGAAGGGTTAAAAGAAGATGGACCGGTAAGAACCGTTGTAAGCAATATATACAGGGACAGCACGATTTCAGCAGAAGACATTGAACAATTAAAGAGGGAGACACCACCACTTGCATGGAGACAGGAGTTTCTTTGTGAGTTCCTTGATAACGCATTGACAGTGTTCACCGGCTTTGAGGGTCAATTCACTGATAATGAGGAACTTACAAAAATAGATAAAAATAAGTCTGTTTGGATAGGTGTAGACCTTTCATCTACAGAGGATGGTGATGAGACTATATTGACGGTTGTTGACAAAGACGGTAAAAACAAACAGTGGAAGATAACCGGTACACTTGATGTCAAATATCAGAGAATCGCGGAATTAATAGATTCGTTTCCGAATGTTACCGGTGTTTATATAGAAGCAAACGGTATAGGTCTTCCAATTATCAACGAGATAAAGAAATTAGTCAAGAAACATAAATCAAAGATACACTATTGGACTACAACCAATGAAACGAAGAAAGAGTTAGTCGGAATGTTGGCACTTATGATAGCCAACAAGGAAATATGGTTTGATAAGTTAGAAACCGAACTGTTCCAACAATTCGGTGTATTCACCTACAAGATTAACAAGAACACAAGAAACATCACCTATAATGCACGTGAAGGATATCATGATGACCGGATTCTTTCACTTATGTTCGCTTTAAGATGCAGAAATGACTATCCATATTCCGGCGGAAGCAACTATTCGTTCATAAGGACAAGACCGGACAGAATATAACGTTTTATGTATTTATATTAAAGTTTTTAATATGGCAAGGGCAAAGAAAGTAAAGGTAAACCTATTCAATGAGAAGAAAGAGGAAATTGGATATGATTTCGGAGAGGTGAGGATTCCCGACAGTTGGGATGAAGTCACCCTTGAAATGATGTGCAATCTGTGGAAAATATCAAATGACAAGAAAGACAAACTTGAAGAGGATAAAAAGAAAGCAGAGAAAGACAAGACAACAGTAGACGAAACGCTGGATATTTACAATGTAACTGACAAGGACATGCTTGCAGTGTTCAGCACGATAGACCCGGATAAGATAGACATACTTCCGGTTGAGTTGTATGAACAGTTGATGGGACACCTCAGTTTCATGGTGACACCCTATGAATCGAAAGCACCAAGCAAGCACATCACCATAAACGGTGTTGATTTTGTCATTAACGACATGGAAACGCTCAAAGTAAAGGAATATTCTGATGCCGATACTGTTATAAGGAACAATCCGACAGACTATCCGTCACTGCTTGCAGTGTTGTGCAGACAGAAGACCGGTACAAAGACGGACAATGCGACAGGACTTTCATGGGACGTGAACGAAGAATATACAGAAGAGTTTGCAAACAAGATATTCGACGCACGTAGGGAAATGTTCGCAAAGTTGCCGATAGCGGATGTAATGCCTCTGGTAAGTTTTTTTTTACTCAAAGGAATCTCATCATCAAAAGTTTCCCAAAAGTCTTTAATGACACTCGCGGAAGCGTTACACCAACTTGCGGAGAACTTAGAAAACTCAGTAGACTCTATGGATTTGTCCATCTGGTCGAAAGTTCGTGTGAAGAGGATATTGAGAAAATACAAAAAACAGCTGGACAGTATCTTATCCAATACCTGACCCATCTGTCATATCTGACTGATTTGGCTTGGGCAAGAAAAGCGCAGTCAGACTTCGAAACACAGCAGCGCAAATTGAAACATAATATTTAATAAAGTTTAACTTTAGTATATTCATGGAAAATGGTATATTTGCAAATGGATTAAAATTATTAGTAAAATGAGGAAAGAAATATGGAAAGACATACCCGGTTATGAAGGATTATACCAAGTAAGTAACTATGCTAATGTAAGAAGTTTGAGATTCGGTAAAATAAAGATTATAAAATCTCATAAAGACAAATTAGGTTATAAACACATTAGATTAAGAAAAGACGGAAAAAGAAAAATGTACTTAGTACACCGCCTCGTCGCTATGGCGTTTATTCCTAATCCTGACAATCTACCCATTATTAATCATAAGGATGAAAATCCGGATAATAATTCACCTGAAAACCTCGAATGGTGTACCTATCAATACAATAATACTTATGGACACCACGGAGAAAAATTAAGTAAATCAATAACTGGAACAATAAACCGAAAAGGTACATCAAAGGTTGTTTTACAAATTGATATTGAAACTGAACAAATAATAGAAGAATATCCGTCGGCAAGAGAAGTGGAGAGACGGACGGGCTTTAATCAAGGGTTTATCTGTAAATGTTGCCGTGGAGAAAAAAATAAAGCATATAATTATATTTGGAAATTTAAAGAATGCTGAAGCAAATAATTGAACATTTTTTGTATGTCGCATTAATGCATAAAGCAGTCATGTGTGCAAAGTACCAGAAACGGATTCTGACAAACGCACAGAATAATAACGGATATATTCAATTTGTTATAGATGATAACCCATTCTGGGATAGTCTGATTTCAGTGCCGAATGTACCGTTTACATTAACTCTGAACATAGACATACTTGCATTTGTCAAGACAGATAACAGTTATTCAGTATTGGATGCTCAGAATGACTGTTTCACTGTAGGTATAGAGTGGCTGCACTATTTGATGACTGATGAAACATTCATGGGTAAGATAAGTGTCAGGGACTACCAGTTCTTGGGCATATCAAACTATACAGACGATAACTGTGCCGGACAAAGGCTTACAGTCCAGTTTATCACCGTGGACCCGGTTAATTTATGCACCTTCATGGACAACTTCTCAGAGGATTTTGTTCCAGTACCTGTAGAAGACAAGGAAATCAATATAATAGACACAAGAGACCCGTCTGAAATAAATAACTTGGAGTTAAGACCTATATTACTCCCAACTAAGAGACAATAATGAGACCGGATTTGGACAGAATACTAAAAGCAATTCTCGATGATGTACTTTCGGAAATACACAATATATTGAAGTCAGAGGTTGGGATAAACCTCAAAGTCGGGAAGAATACCCTCGCTGGTTCTGATTTGGACAAGAACATATCAGGTAAAATCACCAGTGAGGGTTTGGACGTGGAGTTTCCGCATTACATTGTCTATGTGGAATGGGATAGACCGGAAAGATACAAGAACCCTCCACCTTATTCAGTAATATTGGATTGGATTAAGAGAAAGGGAATACAGCCCACTGCCGGCAACATCAAGACCGTTGAACAGTTGGCTTGGGTGTTCAGATATGTAATATGGAGAGACGGATATACAAAACGTCTCATAGCCGGTCTGAATAGGGAATATGACTACATGAAATCCCCTCTTGATGAATATATAGACAAGATGTGGGAAGAGAAATGGAGCGATTGGCTCTATGACGCAATCACAAAAGAATTAGATAAATACTTTAAAGACTAACAAATATGGAGTTGACCTATAACAATTTGACCTCATGCCGTGATATTGTCTGTTTCACAAACGTTCCTAACCTAGTCACATACACCGGTTCGTCAACAGTGAACACCAAGACAAAAATTACAATAATAATTGCAAGTTTGCAGAATGTTGACCCTAACAAGACATATCATATATATATTGGGGATTATCAGATAGCATCTGTTCCGGAACTCGACATGCAAGGTGGAACGAATTTCTGGTTGCCTCAAACTGATTCATATGACAACCAGTTGGCTTGCTGCAACTCAATCGTCCGGGCACTCCGGAACGTGCCTTATATCGCTGCGAACTACAACGTGTGGATTTCCGACAACAACGAGGGTGTACCCACTAATGACCTGTACATAGAGGCAAAGAAACCCGGTGCAGAATACAATCTCCCTATCAGTTGGGATTTGGAAGAAGTAGGACAGAACACTTTTACCAGACTGACAGAAGGCTCGTCAAACGATGATATGCTTCAAGGCAACGACAACAAAATAAGTGTCGATGTTTACAGGTATACCGTACAGTCAAGGATTGGTGCAACACCAAGTGCTGCAAACCGTGAATATCTTACAACACTTGAGAAGAACTATTCAGGACGGCCGGTGACATTCAATGTATCACCTATATTGTCAACGATAGTAAAGGACGGTGAGATGGAACAGTACTGCTTCACCATCTATGGTTTCTCCGGCGGTAAGATGAAGTTCTCGCACATGACTGAACCTGCATACATCACACCGGGCTATCAGGTCAACCAATCAGAGCCTTTCATTGGAACGTTCACAAACCGTTTCTTCGCACAGAATGTATCTAGGGGAGACGAGAGAGACCAGTTCAACAAGACATATCTGTATATATATGACAACACGCTTCCATTCTCACTGTATGTGAAGAACGGCATAACACAGACACAATGCACTGTGAACTACATAAACTCAGCCGGAGGCACTATCGCAACGCAGCAATATTCAGTATGGTCAACGGACAGCACGAACAGCCTCAACCATTTCTCGCTTCAACTTGACGATGACAATTTCAAGAAGAGCAACTACATAGACTTGGTTATTCCGGATATCGGAACGGTAAGGTACAATGTAATCAAGCCAATCAATTCGGCTGACGAGCGTGAGTTTGAGAGGGTAGAGTGGTATTCAGAATATGGTGGAATTTCATTTATGGATTTTACTGGTGCAAGAACCGAGACCAGAAAAGAGGACATCGAACTGTATTCAAAGCAGAACTTCGACTTCTATACAGCGGACGGACGTGAGAACACAAGAGTATACAGCAAGAAGATACCAATCACGGTCAAGCACAAGACACACAATATAGACAGAAACGGCATATATTTGTTGTATTCGCTTCAAAACTCGTCAGTAGCATGGACAACGATTAACGGACAGAAATACTACATACATATTGAAGACCTCGAAATAAAGGAGGCAACCAATGCAAACCATATATTCACCGGAACTATTACATATTCTTTCTCATATGCGGATTTGGTATAATCGCTCTTCTCATATATTTTTTGTTATTCATTTATCATATTATTTGTTTTACCCTCTTCGTTGTGAAACGCGGAGGGGTTTTTTGTATTTATCTTAAAAGAACATTAATGTTAAGAAAGATACATCAAGTTGACATTATCGTCAATAACCAACCGATTGAATTGTATGACCCGGAGAAACTCAATCTCCGAATAAACAACGTCATCTTCAAACCTGAAGAGATTACTTCAAAGAACGGTGAGTATTCGTTCTCATTTGAGATTCCTGCCACACCTAACAACAATAAGATATTCAATTTCGCAAACAACATGTCGAAACTGAACAAGTTCAACACACTCTATGACTGTGAGGTGAATGTCGATGGCATCAATGTGTTTACCGGCACACTTAGGCTTTCTGATACAAGGGAAGACAAATATATATGCAATCTTATCTCGCTGAAAGTGAGTAAGATAGAAGATATTTTTGAAGACACCATGATGAACGAACTCGATTGGAAGATTGACTTCGACGGTACAAGGACGATTTCAGAATACAACAGTGACAATTCAAATGAACGTGGTGTGTATTTCCCACTGGTATGCTATGGGACTTTCCAAAAGAAACCGGAGGCTTCCTATGGGGACAGTTACAAGATTTACACAGACCTTTTGAGCATAGACAATACAAACCGTTGGTTCTGGTCATCATTCTATCCTTCGTTCAACCTTTTGGAACTTGTAAGGAGACTTTTTGCAAGCAAGGGATATACTGTTGACGGCGACATATTCAATGACCCGGTTATGAAGCAGATATATCTCAGCACATACCTCGATAGCGAACAGAAGCCGGACTACAACTACAACAAGGAAAGCATAGGAACGGTTATCATGCGCGGAGAGTTCACGAACAAGGGTCATTATGCATATCTTGGCGGCTCTATGAATTGGTATGGTGGCAGGGATGACCCTCATGCAATAGGAAGCGAATTCGATTCCAATAACGAGATGACATTAAGCGGATGGGAGAACTGGACAACAAGGAGGGGTGCTACAGCATGTCCTGTCGCTATTCAGAACCTTGACTATGGATATGACCCTGTTTCGCCTCCCGGACATGGCTTTGGCGATAATTTCACAAAGGTTGCAGTGTATGACGTGTTCTCCACAACAGACGAACAGTGCCTTCATTGGGACTACAAACCTGACAACGATTTCATATACAGGCATGAGAAGTACAAGACAACCGGTCTGGTTACAATACCTGCCGACGGTTTCTATGCAATCAAACTTGAAGTGTTCAATGTAAGCATAGAGGATGAGACACCTCAGTTCAGGGCAGACCGTTCAAGGATGGAAAACGGAAATACCGTCACAGAGCCATATGACTACACGAAGTCTTGGGACACGATGCCTCTTGAAATCCAGTTGGTCAGGAATACAGACGAAGTGGAACTTATCGGAACTATGGATAACTACTATCAATATCCGCACGAACCGGATTATTCAAAATATGCGGCATCTGCAACCCCCAATGCCTTGGATTCGCTTGGCCTGAATGTGAGGGCTTTTCCTGCAAACTGTGATATGTACTATGCGAAAAAGGGTGAGACAATAGCCTATGACCCTTATGCAAATGAAGGGTTTATCTGTGGCTTCACGACAATGAATGAATCACCGGCTGTCATCAAGAACGGAAAGTCATGGAACTTGGAGAACAAGATAAGCAACAATTCAAGGTACATTTCAGAGGGATATATGAAGCACTACTATACACAAGGCACCGGTGGATTGGTTGAACACACAGAGAGAAGCGACTACAACAAGAACGGAATGTCAAACGAGCAGTCCAACTACTTCTCAAGTGCCGGACAGTTGAAGAAGAACGGAAACGTCGAATGTATAGTAGAATTGAAGAAGAATGACGAACTGAGACTAAAGGCTATTTCAAGGGTATATGAGAACTATCTTAGGAAATATACTGTAAGTCCATTTCACACTATGGGTTTCGGTGCAGGCACGAACAAGTTCAAGTTCCAGTTCAGGTTGACCATAAGACCTTACACGCCGCATGTTGACAGATACTATAATAATTTCACGATGCCTTTGATGCCTACCTATGAGACGAGGCTTAACGGATGGGGTGACAAACTTAATCTGGGCAATTTCCTTAATAGTAAGGAGAAGATGTCCGATTTCATAGACAACTTCATCAAGACGTTCAACCTTCAGTATAACCAGATAGGAAACAACGTGTTCATAAACAAGTCAAAACTTGATATGGTTTCATTGAGGGCTGACGTTGACATAGACGATAGGGTGAACACCAACGAGGCTTCGGCAGAGAAGATAGAATATCCGGGCTACATGCAGGTGAAGTGGTCTGTTGCAGATGATGAGGCAGGTGCATACCGTTCGATAGATACATTGGAGCATAAGGCGGCAAACAACTGGAAAGACTTCATAGACAGGGGTTCAGATAAAATCCAGATGGACACGACGAATGAATCTAAGACCGAAACAGTTGACAGCAGGTTCTCGTACACATGGTATCAGGATTTCACATACTATGACTATGACAGGGAGACACGTGTCCCTAACGGACATACTGCGACGTTCAGACTGCCTCTTATTGCAAAGGATGAGGATTTCATTGTACAGGATGAGGACAGTCAGAAAAAGTCCGGACACGGGCTTAAGCAGCGGCTATGGTTCAAAGACCAGAACACACAGGAGACACTTGAAATGTGGAACGGAGAGGAAGTTACAGTGACAATACCGGTGAATGAATACAATGGTTGTACACTCAATTTCAAGAACGAGCAGGGTTCATTGCTTGACCGGTATTTCAACGTGACACCGAGGACTGATTCAAACTACCTGACAGTTGAGTGCTATCTTACACCGGATGAATATATAAGATTGAAGAACGGTGCATTCACGAAGTTCGACGATGATTTGTATCTGGTATCTGAAGTTGTGGGTTATGACCCATCAGGAACCAATCGTACAGAATTAAGATTGATTAAAAAAGTATAAAATATTATTTGATATAAAATGGCTGATAAAAAGAAGGTTTACAGCATAGTCGTTAATGGTTTGCAGGAATCAGTCGGTATGGTCGAATCCCTCAATGCCCAGTTGAAGGAGTTGGACAAGACCATAAAGGCTGTTGAGAAGCGAACCATCAAGATTAAGGGTGAGGTCGAAATGGCTGATATACCTGAACAGAAAGTAGTTGTCGGTGGTGGTTCTACCGGTTCTTCATCTGCTGAAAAGGAGAAACTTTCAGACAAGGAACTGGCAATCCAAAAGCAGATAACCGCTGAGAAAAAGGCACAGGCACAGTTGGACGCAATGCAGACTGATGAATATCAGAAGTCCTATGCTGCAATTTCAAATACCAAGGAAGCCATCAAGGAACAGAAGAAGGAACTTGAAGCATCCGCAGCAGCAGAACGTCTGGGACTTGACGTTAGCAAGGAACACACCAACACAATTGCAGCGATGAAGTCAGAGTTGTCAGACTTGAAGAAAGTCCGTGAATTGGTTGACCCCAATGACGCAGAGACAATGAAGAAGATTCAGGAACGCGCTCTTGAACTTGAAACCATCCTTAAATCAATTGAATCAGAAGCAGGTGTATACAGCCGAAATGTAGGTAATTATCCGCAGTTGCTCAAACAGTCCACACAGGAATGGGAGAATGTTCAGAAGATAATTGCTTCATTATCGGAGAAATTAAAGAACGCTACACCCGGTACCGACGAATATGACAAATTCAAATCTGAACTTGAACAGGCTGAGAAGTATGCAAAGGCACTTGACGAAAGACTTGGTGATATAAAGTCCAATATCAACGAGGTGAATCAGACCGGAATAAAGATTGACGTAGGCGGCAAGGAAAGAGAGTTCAATTCATTGAAGGATGCAGTCAAGACATTGACAAAGGAGTTGCAGCAGATGACATTGGCCGGTCAAAACAACACCGAGGAATTCGATGCGACCATTACCGCATTGGGTAAGGTGAAGACGGCAATTGCATCAGCATCCGGTGAAATCAAGTCATATATCGGTAATACCAAGGGATTGTCTGATACTATAGAGATTATGCAGGGCTTTGCCGGTATTGCAAGCATCGGCATGGGCTTGCAGCAGTTGTTCGGTGGGCAGAATGAGGAACTTGATGAATCATTGAAGAAGTTCACGGCAATGACTCTGGTGATGCAGGGAATCCTCAACATACAGCAGCAGATAAATGACACCAACTCAAAATTCGGTCAGAAACTAAGTGAGATACATAAATTTGTGAAGGATTTCATCGGTGAGATACCGCTTGTAGGTACTGCAATCGACAAGGTTTCAAAAAAGACCGGAGAGTGGGCTGACAAGATAGACAGTGCCTATAAACTGATGAGTAATTTTGCACCGGAACTTGGAAATGCGTCAAAGGCTTATGACAAAGTAATAGGAAAATCCGATGAATTAAAATCAAAGTGGGACGAACTTTCAGCGTCACAACAATTCTTAGCCAAGCATTTTTCAGACGTTGCTATTGGTGGTGCAGATGTCAATGGACTGAATATAAATGATGAGGGTGTAAAGGATTTCCTTGAAACACTACAGAAGTTAAAGGACACTAATCCGGAACTTGCAAAGGAAATTGAAAATGCGTCCTCTTCATTAAAAAAATTTGCAAAAGAGTTCGCTGAATGCTCTAAACAGGCTAAAGGACTTCCTAATAGTCTTGCGAAAATCGCAACCGGTACAGGACTTGCATCAAGGGCTTTCAGGGGAATTGTAGCATCCGCAAAGGCAGCAACAGCCGCCATAAAAGGTCTGTTGGCATCAACAGTCATATTATTGGCTGTACAAGGCATATTGGAAGGTCTGTTATGGGTTGTGGAGAAATTGGGTGATGCCTTCCAAAGAATGAAAGGACCCGGTGCTCTTGACACAGACGGACAGATGGAGATGCTTGCAAAGAACACCGAACTTGCGAACAAGCAGTTGGAGAAGTATATCAACACCATGAACCTCGCAAAGAACCTCGGTCTGGTTACTGAATTGCAGGCACAGGGATTTGCTTTCAAGGAAATTGACAAATACATACAGAAAGCCGGTGAGGACTTGCAGGACTTCATCAAGATACAGAATGACCTCGATTACAAACCACTGATGAACAATTTCAATTCTTCTAATATTTGGGGTGACGATGCCGACATCAAGAACATGGAAGAGTTCGAGAAAGAGTGGAATACCTTAATCAAGGCGGTTGAAACCGGTCAGGACAAGATTGAGGCAGGTTCGAAGAAAGGTTGGGGTTGGCTTCTTACATCCGGCGACGCAGTTGAGGAACTTGGTGACAAGACAAAGGCTGTGTTGGGTGATATGTTAGTGAAGATTAACCAAATTGATTTCAGCAAGCCAGAAGAGGCAGTGAAACAATTCAGGGAGATTACAGACAAGGAACTGTATCAGTCAGCACTCACTCAGATGCACACGTTGTTCCCGGAAGAGGAATGGGCAAAGACACTCGACAGGATGTATAACAATCTGTCTGATTTCGTGGATAAGTCAGAGAACCGTGCGGCAGACCTCGCTGTTGCAATGAAAAAGGCTAATCAGGAATTAGAGGATGCAGCAGAACTTTCCAATATCAATGCTATACCGGATGCAAACAAGAGACAGGAAGCCTTGGACGAATACAACAAGAAAAAACGCAAGAAGGAAATCCAAGACACAGTTGCAGACGAGGAACACAAGCAGAAAGCACTGGAAGCACTCGACAAGGAATATGAGCAGAAGAGGAAAGACCGTGTGAATGCACGTCTCAAATCAATAAAGTCCTCCGGTGTTGATGAATACAATATATTGAAGCAAATCCGTGACAATCTCCTTACATTACAAAAAGAAGGGTTGGACAAGGAGGTACAGAGGTTGGAGAACCAACGTGCGGATGAACTTCATAATGCTGAGAAAGCCGGTAAGAAAAGAGGTGAACTTATTGCGTCAATCAATGCCAAATATGATAAAATCATAGAGGACAAGAAAGCCGAATGGTACAAGAACCAATTGAAACAACGCAAGGCTTTTGATGATGAAATGATTAAGATGGCACAGGAGGCAGCGGCTGAACTATCTGAGATACAGAACACGGCTTCACTCAATGCAATCAACCGGGGTCTTGAACAGAATGAGAATACCAATATCAAGAGAACAGCCACTATCTCCTATGATACCAGTATAGACACCTCAACAATGTCATTTGAGGACAACGACAAGAACTTGCAGAACCAGAAAAAATACTATGAGGACTTGTTGAAGGCTCAGTCTGACTATATAGCGGAAAAGACTAAACTCCAATTAGAGGAAAGCAATGAGAATGAGCGCATATTGAAGGAGCAGGCTGAACGTGAATACAACCAGCGTGTAACATCGAACAACGAATGGTTAGAGGCACAAAAGGAACAGCAGGAAAAGTATCTTAAAGACGGTCAGGTATCAGAGGAAGAATACTATGCAAATATACAGAGGATAACAGATACATTCAATCAGTCACAACAGCAGGCACAGGAATCTTACCAATTGAAACTTTCTGAGATTGCGAAGAACGGTGAGCAGGAGAGGAACAACATAGTAACCGAGGGTAGGCAGGAACAGCAGAACGCAAACGCAGAGGCAAGCCAAAACGGTATTGATGCTATTCAGGAATACTACAATGAGATTGCCGATATTGCGGAGCGTGAACAGAAGGCCAACACCAACAGACATACCGGACTCTTCAACTATGAAAAGGAAAGGGAACGTCTCGAAAAGGTAAAGGCCGGTTATGAGAAGGTAATGGCAGGTCTTGAAGCGGAATATGAGAAACTGAAGGCAAGGTACAATGCCGGTGACATAGACTTCGACAAGTTCCAACCGGCCAAGAAACAGATTGAAGATTTGAAGAAAGCGGCTGAAAAATCAGCAGAGGACACTTCAAACTCACTTTCAGACCTCTTCCAGAACTATGCACAGTCCGTCAATGACTTCGCTTCAAAGATAGCCTCACAGTTCCAGGAAATGTTCTCGACGTTCCAGAATATCCAATCGTTGATGCTTGATGCAGAACAGAACCAGTTAGACCAAGAGCAGGAACTTCTTGACAAGCAGAAGGATTCAGTTGAAAAGGCTTATGAGAAGCAGGCCGCAATCGTTGACAAGTACAAGGATGCCATAAACGGCACTGAGGATGAGTTGAAGAACGCAAGGGGTGCAAGACGTGAGGCACTTATACAAGACACGATTGAACAGCGTGAGGCATATCTGAAAGAGACTGAATCGCTTAAAAAGCAGGAACTTGAAAAGGAGAAGGTTGCCCAGAAAGAGGAACAGTTGAAGAAAAAGCAGGAACAACTCGAAAAGAAACGCAAGCAACAGCAGCAGAAAGCCAGTATTGTGAATGCTACCATCAATACCGCACTGGGCGTTACCCAGGCATTGAGCGCATATCCTCCTCCCGCATCATATGCACTGGCAGCAGCCGTAGGTGCTTTGGGTGCAGTTGAGATTGCTCTTATTGCCTCACAGAAATATGCAAAGGGTGGTCTCATTGAAGGTCCGGACCATGCACACGGTGGCGTTAAGGTGCAGACCAAGAAAGGTATCGCAGAGGTTGAGGGTAACGAGTACATCGTGAATAAGAAGACAACCACAGAGAACCTTTCACTTATAGAGTTCGTGAACAGCAAGAAACGCAGACTTAACCTTGATGACTTTGTTGAGTTCTATTCAGGCAGGGCAAAGAACGTTAAGAGACCCGGTTCTTCATTGAAGTTCGCAGACGGTGGTGCAATGCCGGAACTTACAGACTATTCACAGATGGTGCAGAACCAACCAGTAGTGGTTGATTTGACGATTGACTCAAAGGTTTCAACAGTTGACATCATTAATTCAATTGACAGAATAACGCAAACAAGGGTACTTGCAGGTCTGTAATAAACTTGAATATTTATACATAAAGTGGGATAGGGCAACTTATTCCACTTTGTATTTATGTAAAAGGATTAAGGTTAAAAAATGACAGAAATATTATATCAGGAAGGTCTTACCTGGAATAAGGCGGATTTCCGCTTGAAAATACAGTATAGTATGTCTGTGCTGCTGATTATAG
>Ga0247608_10004543_pt1 | contig 15452 bp, 9 predicted proteins | sample 176DNAGHGlowgp2_FD_193490 | JGI IMG/M metagenome (GOLD analysis project Ga0247608, IMG submission 193490) | Sheep rumen microbial communities from Palmerston North, Manawatu-Wanganui, New Zealand - 1766 DNA GHGlow gp2 | ecosystem: Host-associated > Mammals > Digestive system > Stomach > Rumen ...
CGCCAAGGCACTCATCCCGATGCCGCCGATTCCCAGAAAATATATGGTTCTACTTTTCATAAATCAGGAAAACGGTTCTGCGGTTCTTGGCGCGCCCTTCCTCGGTATTATTGGAAGCTATCGGACTAGACTCGCCGTAGCCCTTGTATCTCAATCGGTTCGCATTTATCCCCTGCCCTACCACATAGTCATACACCGATTGGGCACGACGTTCAGAGAGCTGCAAGTTGTCCGCGTCGTTGCCGATATTGTCTGTATGGCCTTGGATCTCCACCTTCACCGTGGGATTCTCCTTCAGAAATTCGATGAAGAGGGCCAGCAGCATCTTGGACTCCGGCGTCAGGCTGTAATCGTTGGTCTCATAATAGATGTCACGCAAGTCGCACACCTTGCCGGTCTCCACGGCTTTCACCTCCGCATCCTTCTCCACAATCTCTTCTGTGATTTCTTCAGGTTTAATAATCTGTGTGTCAAAAGAATACCCTTCTTTCTTCACATTCAGTATCAGGGGTTGCGGGTTTTCGTGATGCACTTCGGCAGCGATGGCGTATTTGCCTTGTGCTGCGCTCACGATACCAGTGGAAACCACATTCGCATTGGTGTCGCGGATCTCGACCACGGCGTTCTCCAGGTCGCCTTCGTCAGCGGTGACCTTGCCCTTGATGATGACCATCGTGTGCGGACGCGCCTCCTCGTAAAGGTCGAACTGATAGATGTTCCAGTCCTGGTCGCCGTAGTTATTGGAGGAGAAATAGCCGGTTTTGCCGTCGAGACTGACGAAGAAATCGACCTCGTCGTTCTCGGTGTTGATGGGATAGCCGATATTCACCGGCACTGTCCACTGCCGTTTGGGGTCGAGTTTGGAGTAGAAGATATCCTGTCCTCCCAGCCCGTCATGGCCGTTGGAGGAGAAATAGAGGGTTTTGCTGTCGGTGTGGAGGAACGGCGACCGTTCGTTTTTGGTGGTGTTGATCATGGGGCCCATGTTGACGGGGTCGCTCCAGGATCCGTCGCTCTTGCGGGTGGAATACCAGATGTCGGAGCCGCCGTATCCGCCCGGGCGGTCGCTGGCGAAGAAAAGCAGCTTGCCGTCGGAGCTGAGCGAGGGTTGCGACTCCCAGCTGTCGTTGCGGTTGATCTTGCCTGGCAACGGCATGGGTGCCGACCAGTCGAAACCGTCGTACTCGGAGTAGTAGAGGTCGAAGTTCGGGTAGGTGGAGTTCTGCAACTTCACGGTGTGCCGCTGGGTGAAGATCAGCAGGTCGTTGGTGATGGTGATAGAGGGGCTTCCCTCCCCTTCCGCCCGGTTGAACGGGGCGGGCAACGGCTCACCCACGCCGAAACCGCCATGTTTCTTGGCGCTGCAGCTGAAGAATTCGCGGCTCACCTTGCCGCCTTGCCCGAAGGGGGAGTTGTCGGCCACCATCTGACGGCGGGTGAAGTAGAAAAACTGTCCGTCGGGCGAAAGCGTGCCGAGATACTCGTCGGAACTGGTGGAGATATTCGGCACCGGCTTCGGATCGAAGGGCACCGGATGGTTGAGGATGTTGTCGTAGAAGACCGCTTTCCTCAAAATCAGCTGAGCCTCCTTGATCTTTTCGGCGTCTTTCGCGTCGGGGAACAAGTCGGGATTGTCCACGATGATGCCCGCGAACTTCACCGCCTCCGAATAGTGCTCGTTGAAATAGGCGATGCGCGCGGCATAGAGGTTGCAGTACGGTTTGAAATAGGGACACACCTCGAAGATGCGGTTGAACGCCGCCAACGCTTTGGTCACATCGGACTTGTCCTGCCGCTTGGACATGAACTGGTTATCCTGCAAGGAGAGATAATACCCCAACGCATAGTAATAGTTCACGTCCAGATATTCGGGGTGTTCGGCCAGGATCTCCTCGTAGAGTTCGTAGGCCTCCTCCTTCTTCCCAGACTTGTGAAAATCCCTCGCCTTTTTGAAGATCTTCTCGCTGTTCTTGTCCATCGTCTGTATGCACGGATCATCGTCCTGCGCGTAGCACGTACAGGCGATGCCGAAGCATAACACGAATAATATGAGCGAGAAGCGGTTCATTGTAAGGTATTCTGATGCATATATTACTACCCCGCCCTACGGGCACCCCTTCTAAAATAGAAGGGGAATTGGGGTTGCCCGTTACTATGGGGTCTAATTATCTTTGATAACCGTTTCGGCCGCTTCGATGATCTTGATGAAGTCTTCGGGTTTGAGGGAGGCGCCGCCGATGAGGCCGCCGTCGACATCGGGTTGGGAGAAGAGTTCGAGGGCGTTCTTGGCGTTGCAGCTGCCACCATACAATATATAGGTGTAGACGGCGAGCTCGGTGCCGAATTTCTTCTCGATGAGGGAGCGGATGAAGGCGAGCATCTCCTGCGCCTGCGCGGGAGTGGCGGTCTCGCCAGTGCCGATGGCCCAGATGGGTTCGTAGGCGATCATGGTGCGCTCCAGTTCCTCGGGCGTGAGCGTGCAGATGGTGGCTTCGATCTGCTTGCCGACCACCTCGAAATGCTTGCCGGCCTTACGCTCTTCCAGCGTCTCGCCGCAGCACATCACCGGGACGATCTGGTTGTCCAGCAGACGGTGCATCTTCTTGAGGACGATCTCGTCGGTCTCGCCGAAGAACTTGCGGCGTTCGCTGTGTCCCACGATGCAGAAATCGACTTCCATGGAGGCGAGCATCTCCGCGGAGATCTCCCCTGTGTAGGCGCCGTTCGGGAACTCGCTCACATTCTGGAGACCGGCATAAAAACGGCTGTCCTCCAGGCTGGCGTGGTCGGTGACCAGTTCGGCATACACCGCCGGCGGACAGAGCACAACCTCCGTCTGCAACTGATAGTCAGCCAGTTCTTCTTCTATTTTAGTGATAAGGTCTTCCGCTTCTTCGAAGTCCTTGTTCATTTTCCAGTTTCCGATAACAATTTTAGGTTTCATCATGACGATTATAATTATTTGATTTGCTTCTTGTTAAAAACTCAAAAATATACTTGGAATAATGAGGCAAAGTTACAAAAAAAACATTATCACACAACAATTAGAAGACACGTTCCTTGAATCGACTTTTAGACCATCATTAGATTGAGGTCTTTGTATAACGTAAAGTTATGATCTCCAGATATGAGTATCCTATTGTCAGCGATGGCATTAGCTATAATCACGCGATCTGATGGATCTTGATGTTTTTTGAAGAAAGGCAACTCCGAAAGGACCTTCAACGTTCCTCTATCATATTTACAAATAAGTATGTGCTTGTCATCCAACGCAGTCACTAATTCATCAAAAGATATATCCGTTTTAATTTTTCCACTCTGAATCAAATAGACAAACTCCTTTATGGACTCTACCGAAATGGCATAGTCTCCCTGATAGCAATCAATCTCCTCCTTTACACCTTTGATTCTCGGGTCATCCTTTAACATCCAAATCAAAGTGCATGTATCCAATAAATATCGTCGCATTAACCCAGATTGAAAATCGAATCGTCCTTATAATGGATTCTATCTTTAAAAATGCCAATAATCCCGGCTAGATCCGTCTTCTTTCTGGTCTTTTTGCCCATCACTTTGGGGCTCTCTTTTTTTTCTTTTTTGGGTGCCATAATAATTTGTTTTATGAGCTGCAAAAATAATAAAAATTTCATTCAATAGTTAGTAATAGAAAAATTTTTTTTTAATTTCGAAAGACACTTAAACAGAGTATGATCTATAAAAATACAGATTGTTTCGTGTACTAATCATGTCCCTATCGCCACGGCATTGTCAAGAGAAATAATATGCTGAAATTTTGTACCTTTCCGAAATTGTAGAGACGTTTCATGAAACGTCTCTACAGCGTCAATTTTATCTGTCTGTGTATATTCGTAATTTATGTACATTTGCAGCCAAAAACATTTCAGATGTAAACAATCGAACTATGCGTATTTGCGACATATTACGAACAAAAAAAACGTTCTCCTTCGAGGTCTTTCCGCCGAAGCCGGAAGTCAGCGACCTTGATGACATTTACCGCACCATCGACCAACTGCAACAGTTCCGGCCTGATTTCATCAGCGTGACTTTCAAGGCATCGGGCGACAACAGCCAACACACTATCGACCTGGCGCGATACATCAAGGAACACACAAGCGCCGAGCCGCTGGTACACCTCACCTGCGGTTCCCTCGACAAGGAGGAAGTGGACCGGGTGGCCGCCGTCTTGGAACAGGAACATTTGGAGAATGTCCTCGCTCTGCGCGGTGACAAGCCCGCCGACTCTCCCGAAAGCTATCTGAAATGTTTCCGGCACGCCTCGGAGCTCATGGCTTACCTGCGCAGCACGCACAAGTTCTGCATGGGCGGCGCCTGCTATCCTGAAGGGCACATCGAGAGCGAAAGTCTCTACGACGACCTGCACCACCTGAAGGTCAAGCAGGACATGGGGGCTACGTTTTTCATCACGCAGCTGTTCTACGACAACAACTATTATTACCGTCTCAAACGGGTGGCCCGCACCATGGGCATCACCATTCCCATCATCCCCGGCATCATGCCCCTCACCAGCGCGACCATGTTCAACAAGATCATGCACATGGCCGGCGCCTCCATCCCCTTTGAGCTGCGAGTCCTGTTCGAACGTTTCCGCAACGACAAGGAAGCGATGTTCGAAATCGGCATCGCATTCAGTGTCAGCCAGATACTGGAGCTGTTGGCCAACGACGCCGACGGCATCCACATTTACACGATGAACAACCCTAAGGTGGCCGCCGACATCTACCAGCGCATCCACCACGTGATAGACAAAGAGTTACGGTAATGAAGCGGGAAATTCTAAAATATTTGGGATACTCCGTCAAAGAGCCGACCTCCCCCGTAGAGACGTTTCCTGAAACGTCTCAATTGCTGTTTCGAGAGACGTTTCAGGAAACGTCTCTACAACAATCGGGGAAAACGGTTGTGGACGAGCACACCGAGCACTTGATTGACAAGGCTTTGCGTGAGGTAGAAGAGTTGGCCGAGTTCAAGTACGCTTATGCCTCTTACGACTATCCTCAGGAGTTCATGTTAGCGCATCCGGCGTATATGGAGTACCTGCACGGTTCGGAGGGTTACCTGCTTTGCGCAACTACCATCGGCATCGCGGTCGACAGGCGGCTGAAGCGTCTGCAGATGGAGGATATGGCCTACGCGGTGGTCTTCGACGCCACCGCCGGGGTCTGGATCGAGCGCAAGGCCGACGAGTTCGAGAAGGCACTCCCCTACCCCTCGTTGGGATTCCGGTTCTGTCCGGGCTACCAAGGCACCCCGTTGGAGGACAACCTCAGAATCGCCAACTTGGTGAAAGCCAACAAGATCGGTATCAGCTTCCTCGACTCTGGACTGATGATCCCGATGAAGTCGATGACGGGCATCGTGCGCATCGGCGGCAACGGCCGGAAGAGCTGCACAGGGTGCGTGGCGCGTGAGAGTTGCGCATATCGGCGTCGGGGAACGACGTGCTATCACGATGAGACGATGAAACGATGAGACGATGAGACGATGAGACGATGAAATTAAAACAATACACTAAGCACTATTAACGTAAAGCTTCAATAACCAATAACCGATAACCAATAACCATTCATAATGAAACAACGTTTAGGACACGAAGTAATGATTTTCGACGGGGCGTTCGGCACCGAGCTGGAGAAACGCGGCATCATGTCGAAAATGCCTGAAATGCTGAACATCACCAACGGCGATGAGATTGCCGACATCCACCGCAGCTACATCGAGGCGGGGTGCGACTTCATCACCACCAACACTTTCGGGGCGAACCGCATCAAGATGCCCGGCGAGGACATCAAAGCGGTGATCGAGGCGGCCATCGCATTGGCGAAACGGCACCGCACCACACAGTACGTGATGTGCGACATCGGACCGCTCGGCAAGATGCTCTACCCCATGGGCGAACTCTCCTTCGACGATGCTTACGAGGCGTTCAAGGAGATGGTGCTGATTGCCAAGGACTTGGTCGACGGCTTCATCCTGGAGACCTTCACCGACCTCTATGAGCTGAAATGCGCCTTGCTCGCCGTGAAGGAGAACTGCGACAAGCCCGTCTTCACCACCATGACCTTCGACAAAAGCGGACACACGCTCACGGGGACGTCGCCGCGCATCATGGCAACGCTGATGTCCAACATGGGCGCCGACGCCATCGGGGTGAACTGCTCCCTCGGTCCGCGCGACCTAAAACCCATCGTGGAGAAACTGCTGCAATACAGCGACAAGCCCGTGTTGGTGCAGCCCAATCGAGGACTGCCCTACATCCACAACGGCAAGGCCTGCTACACGCTGTCGGAGAAGGACTTCGCCGAAACGATGAGCGAGTTCCAAGCGGCAGGCGTGGCGATTTTGGGCGGATGCTGCGGCACCAACCCCGACTTCATCCGCGCCATCGCCGTCCACAAGGGCAAAGCCGTGCCGAAGCGCAACGTGGAGCGGCCGACGGTCATCACTTCCGCCACGAAATACCTGCCGATGGAAGGCATCAAGGTCTGCGGTGAACGCATCAACCCAACGGGCAAGAAGAAACTCAAGGAAGCCATTGTGAACGAAGACTTCGACTACATCTTCAAGGAGGCCATCAAGCAGGAAGAGGCGAAAGCGGATCTGTTGGACGTGAACCTCGGCGTGCCCAAAACCGATGACGTGGCCAACATGAAGAAAGTGGTGACGCAGCTCAGCGAAATCACCGCGCTGCCCTTGCAGATCGACTCCTCCAATCCCGCCGCCATCGAGGCCGGCTGCCGCTACTACAACGGCGTACCGCTCATCAACTCCGTGAACGGTAACGAAAGCAACATGGAGGTCATCTTCCCGATTGCGAAAAAGTACGGAGCTGTGGTGCTGGGACTTACGATGGACGACAACGGCATCCCGCAGACGGCGGAAGAGCGGTTGGCCATCGCTGAGCGCATTGTCAACGGGGCCGAGAGATACGGTATCCCGCGCCACCGGATGATGATCGACACGCTCACACTGACCTGCAGTGCGCAGCAGCCGCTGGTGAAGGAGACCTTGCGGGCCTTGCGCATGGTGACGGAGAAGTTGGGCGTACACACGGCCCTCGGCGTCTCCAACGTCAGCTTCGGAATGCCCAACCGCGAACTCATCAACAGCTCGTTCCTGCTCATGTCGTTGGAAAACGGCCTCACGATGCCCATCATCAACCCCTGCAACGCCACAATGATGAACTCTATCCTGGCATTCAAGGCGTTGCGTGGCACCTCGGAGGATCTGAACACCTACATCGAGGACGTGATTCCCGTCACAACCGTGGCGGAGGGCACTGCCGCCGCGACCGCCACTCCAAACGCGACCGCTCCTGCCACCACAGGCGGACTCACCCTCAAAGAGGCCGTGAAGCGCGGCTTGAAAGCGGACAGCGTGTCACTCACGCACGAAGCACTGAAGACGCAGCCGCCGATGGAGGTCATCAACGACATCCTGATTCCCACATTGACGGAGGTTGGCGCCGACTTCGAGAAGCAACGCATCTTCCTGCCGCAGCTGATTTCCGCGTCAGAGGCCTGCAAGGAGGCGTTCGACGTCATCAAGACCCAGTTCAGCCAGGGCGACAGCCACAAGGGCACCATCGTGCTGGCCACCGTAAAGGGCGACGTCCACGACATCGGCAAGAACATCGTGAAGGTGATCTTCGAATCCTACGGCTACAAAGTCATCGACTTGGGGAAAGACACGCCCAAGGAGGTCATCAAGGAGGCCGACGAAAAGTACCATCCCGACATCATCGGGCTGAGTGCGCTGATGACCACCACGGTCCTCTCCATGGAAGAGACCATCCAGTACCTGAAGGAAAACGGCGTAACGACCCCGATTTACGTGGGCGGCGCCGTGCTCACGCAGGTGTTGGCCAACGAGATCCACGCCGACGGCTACAGCAAAGACGCGCTGGAGTTCGTGGAATCCGTGGAGAAGCGGTGATGTTGGCTTTTAGCTGTTGGCTATTGGCTTTTGGCTAATAGTGAGAAATGTTTATAACAAAAAAGGCTCGCATTTTTGGATAATGCGTGCCTTTTTTGCTTTTATTGGGATCTCAGTTTCCGCAAATAGCGGTCACTTCAAAATTATTGTTTGTTGTGGTTGCCGCAGCTTTTACCATCTTGGTGACCAGCACATTTCTGACCATTCTGGTGACCAGCGCAACCTTTACCGTCTTGGTGACCGGCGCAGCTCTTGCCGTCTTGATGACCGGCACATTTCTGACCTTCCTGGTGACCGGCGCAGCTCTTGCCGTCTTGATGACCGGCACATTTCTGACCTTCTTGGTGACCGGCGCAGCTCTTGCCATCTTGGTGGCCGGCACATTTCTGACCTTCCTGGTGACCGGCGCAGCTCTTGGCACCGCTTTGATGGTTACCGCAGCTGTGACCGGCTTTATTGGCATCGTGGTTGCCGCATCCATGTCCGGCACCGCCACTGCAACATCCGGCACCTTTTTCTGCACGACAGCAAGCGGGCAGTTTGGCTCTTGCAGCAGGGTCTGCCTTCACGTTGTCGGCGTTGTAACCCAGCTTGCTCACCTCCTGACGCAACTGGTCGGGATTGGTCTTCTTGGAATCGTAATTGATGGTCAGCTTCGCGGTCTTCATGTCATAGTTGTAAGATTTAACGCCCTTGAAATAAGGCACGTTCTCTTTGAATTTGTCCGCACACTTCTGACACACGCCATTGGTTTGGATCGTCACGGTCTGCTCCCCTTTGGAGGCCGTTTTGCTCTGCTGCGCACTCACGCCCAGCGTAATCAGGCTCACTAAAGCCAAAAGAATCAGTTTTTTCATATTGTTACTATTTGTTTGTTTGTTTTTGTTTCACACACACACTACGTTTCGCTCTGCCATCATCGCTGTTCTCGCAGTCCGAAACCCGTTTCGGCATCCAGCCCCACACTGCGCTGCGCTTATGTGGGGTTATCAGCGCTTCGCGCGTCTTGTCCCTTCAGGACTGCTCAAGGAAGTATTATAAAAATAAATACATTTTCCCGTCACAAATAAATTATTGACCAACTTATTCCTTATAAGTTTAATTCATCATTCTACATTCTACATTCTTCATTCTTCATTCTACATTCAGCATTCAGCATTCAGCATTCTACATTCAGCATTAAAAATCACCCTTCAACCCTATTCTTCAAGAACTCCGTGCAATCCTCGAACGTCTCAAAGGTGTGCTGTTCGGGGACGAGTTCGGGGATAACCTTCATCGTCTTCAGCATGTACATCGGTTGCGGTTGGATGATGGTCATCAGCACCAGCACGCCGCGATCCTGCAGCTCCTTGATGGCCGTTTCCATAGCATACAGACCGGACTGGTCCATGAAGCTGACGAGGCGCATCCGGATAATCACGATTTTGGCATCCTCGGGCACATCGTTCATCACTTGCTGGAATTTGGTGATGGTGCCGAAGAAGATCGGACCGTTAAGTCGCTGAATGTAAATCTTATGCTTCACTGTGTCGGGCATACCGCCTTCATCCTGCCACGGACTTTCCTTGTCGAAATTGGTCATCTCGGCGGTGCTGTAGCCACCCTCCACGAGGTCACTGGCGCGCTTCATGAAGAGGACGCAGGCAATCACCATGCCGATGCCGACGGCCGTGAGCAGATCCACAAAAACGGTGAGCAGGAAGACAATGATGAGCACCACCGCATCGGCACGGGGTATTCTGAGCAGATCCTTGAATCCCTTGAAGTCGATGATGCCCCAACCGACGGTGATCAGGATGCCGGCCAACACTGCCAGCGGGACGTAACGCACAAGACTGCCCAGACCGAGCAGCACAGCCAACAGCAGCAGGGAATGCACCATTCCGCTGATCTGAGTGCGTCCACCGCTCTTCACGTTCACCACCGTACGCATGGTCGCGCCCGCGCCGCTGATACCGCAGAAGAGGCCGCTGATCATATTGCCAATGCCCTGCCCTATCAGCTCGCGGTTGCTGTTATGGTGCGTCTTCGTGATATTGTCGGCCACCACGGAGGTCAGCAAAGTGTCGATGCTGCCCAAACCCGCTAGCGTAAGTCCCGGGATGACAGAGGATTTCAGTACCAACCCCCAGTCAAGACCGGCGAAATCCAAACCTTCCTTCGCGAATGCGGGCATCGGGAATCCGGCGGGAATCTGACCGATGAGCAGCTTCTCATCCATATTGAGGAACAGCGAAATGATGGTCATCACCAAAAGAGCCACCAGAGTGGAAGGTATCTTCTTGGTTATCAGTGGGAAAAGATAGATAATGGCGATGGTACCCAATCCGAGCAGCAACGCCGTGAACGACACGCCGCCAGCTACGCGCTCAGGGAACTGCGTAATCATATCCACCACCAAAACAGGTGATTTGCAGCCAATTAACGGATAAAGCTGTTGGATAATGATGATGACGCCGATACCGCTCATGAAGCCCGACAAAACCGGATACGGGATATAGCGCACATACTTGCCGATTTTGAGGATGCCGAACAGAATCTGGAAGAGACCGCAGAAGAGGCCGGCCAGCGACATGCTGATGAGCACCGCGCTCATGGAATGTTGTGCCGCCCACACGCCGCTGAGCAGCGAGGCGGTGATGACCGTCATCGGTCCGGTGGGGCCGCTGATCTGCGAATGAGTGCCGCCGAAGAGGGAGGCGAAGAAGCCGAGGAACGTAGCCCCGATCAAACCGGCGAGAGCACCCATGGAGCTGGCGGAAGGATCGTCAATCCCCCCGAACGCCTGGATGCCGAATGCCAATGCCAGCGGCAGCGCCACGATACCCGCGGTGATGCCGCCAAATATATCTCCTTTCAGATTGTCGGTTTTGATAAATGCCATATTTCTATTTCGTTTATAATCAATATTTTATAAAAAATCAAAATCGGCGGCAAAAATACAAAATTTTCCGATATGGGAAGCAGCGTCTATTTGCGTGGTTTACCCTTCCCGGCCTCCAAATCACCCCTCCCGGCCTCCCCTAAAGGGGAGGAGTCCACTGATAGCGTTATATCGGAACAATTACCGAGGCATTGGTCTCCCCTCTCCTTTTGGAGAGGGGCCAGGGGGTGAGGGAAAAACATTCTTCCATCTGGAGAGGGGCCAGGGGGGGAGGATTACCGTACCTTCACCCTGATTCCTTGGGAATGCGACTGGAATTCCGGCGCGTACATGCACTCGATGTGCGTGATGCCGTTGCTGAAGTCGCCGGACTGGGTGGCGAAGAGGGTGTATTCGAAAACGTATTTGCCCTTCGGCATCCAGTCGATGAAGAAGTGGGTGGCGGCGTCCTTCGTGGACTCGTAGTACCAGAGGCCCCCCTGGTATTTGTACTGCGAGAAAACGTTGACAGGCTCGAAAGTGGCGGCCCGCATGTCTTTGAGATGCACGAACTCCATGTCGCGGTCAGCGGTTATGACCACCCGCACGCGAACCTTGTCGCCCTTCTGCAACGGCTGTCCCGCCGTGATGGCCTTCAGAACCTCGCCCTTGTCGGTATTCTCTACCTTGTAGAGCTGCTTTTCGATGACCAAGTTCTTGTCATCGCTGCGGGTAATCTTGTCGAGATTCTCGAAATACTGCCAGTAGAGGCCGCCCCACGCGGGACCGTCGGTGCCCTTCTCGATGCGCACATTGGCCTTGTCGGCGGTGATTTCCTCTCCCGTCCAGGCCTTCTTGAAGTAGCCGGTGCCCGCCTCCGTCTGTACAGTCTCATCGGGCAGACGCACGTTCCCCACGGTGACCGCCACGGTCTTGTCCTCGGCTACGAGCGTCTTGTTCAGCAACAGCGCATAGATGGCTTCCGTGGTCGATTTCGTGGTGCTCCAGTGCTGGGTCTGCTTCTGTTTGAGGAGCCACAACTGCATCTGCGCTAACGACTCCTCGTCCTCCGGCGTGATGGTGTGGAACGCTTCGATCAGCATTGCCTGACGCTCCACGGGCTGCTCGTACCAGAACCAGCCCCCACCCTGCTTTTTCCAGAACATGCCCATCTCCTCATTGTGCTGGGCCATGCTCTTGAGGTAGGCCACAATTTCCTTCGCTACTTTTTGGTCGCCGTTGCGCCAGGCGGTGAGGGCAATCATCGCCTGCGTATAGTAGGATTCTGACTTCCAACCGCTTAACAGCACCTTGTAGCAGGTGTCGTATGCGGCTTTATGCTTGGCGGAAACCTTGTCTTTGTAGAAGCTGCGGGCGTAGAGGTAGTGCGTCTCATCGACGTAAGTGTAGTGGTATTTCTTGCGGTCGAGGTAGCGCTGGTACATCTGTTCGTCCATATAGGAGACAGCGTTGCGAAGCGTGGAATTGGCCACGTCGGTGCTGACACCGAGGGCTTTGAGGTGGCCGAAGCCCGCCACGATGTGCCGCGTGATGAAGTCGCAGCTCTTGCCGCCTGAGAACCACGGCCAGCCGCCGTCGCCGTTCTGCGCCTGCTGCAGTTTCCGCAGCGTGGAAGCTTCCTCCTTGGCCATCCGTTTGAAGTCGAACATGGCGGCCAGTGCCTGTTTGTTGGCCCCTTCGCGCTGCGCGTCAAGCACCCACGGGGTCTCCTCCAGCATCACCTGCTTGAGTTCCTGGTTCTTCTCAAGAGCGGAGCAGAAAGCGTCGGGACTCTCCACCTGCCAGCGGTTGAAGACCTCCTCGATGACGGGGTTGGCCTTCAGGATGTGGGTGGCAAGGGCGTTGGCGTAGTAGCGGCTGAAGCGCTGTTCGTTGCACTCGTGCGGGTATTCCATCATGTAAGGCATCGCCTGGATGGCGTACCACACGGGATTGGGGGTGCATTCCACCGTCAAACGATAATGTTTCAATGTAGGGACGCGATTTATCGCGTCCGCATTCCGATTTATCGCGTCCGTCGCGCCGAACGCATCCCGCAATTTATTGAACGTGAACGATTTCGAGCCTTTTCCCGATATGTAGAACGGCATCGTTTCCGTCACCATCATGCGGTTGGTGAGCACGGGGAGGGTCTTCTCCTCGCCGTCGCCGGCCACCTCCTGCGGATCGGTGTTGCGAGCGATGATGCGATAGGTGATAGCAGGAACGTCCTCGGGCACCACGATGCGGAAATGGATTTCGGAGGAGGAACCGGCGGGGATCTCGTATTGTTGGGAGCCCGTCATCGTAGAGACGCAAAATTTTGCGTCTCTACCAACCCCATTATCCGAACCTCCGTCACAAATCATGGCAATCGGTTGGTTATTCACGGCATTGAACATCTGCAACGTCACGTAGCCGCAAATGTTCCGGCCGCTCATGTTCACCACCTTGGCGGAGAAGTCCATGGTGTCGCCCTCGCGGAGGAAGCGCGGCGCGTTGGGCACAATCATCACGTCCTTGGCAGTCTGCACGAACTTCTCGAAACGGCCGGTCATCAGGGCGGGATTATGGGCCACGCCTTGCATCTTCCATTTGGTGAGCGCGTCGGGCATGGTGAAGCTGATATAGACATCGCCGCGCTCGTCGGTGCGCAGCTGCGGGTAGAAAAAGGCGGTTTCCGCGAAGTTGGTGCGGACCTGCTCGACAGGAGATTCGGCACCACCGGCATCAGCATCTCCAGCAGCTTTGGCGGCCATCGGCGCGGAAGCAGATTCTTCGTAAACCATGGCGACCTCCTCCACCTCTGCTAAATCCATAACAGCATCTTCCTCCACCATATTCAAGACGACTTCGCCACGATTGCTGCGTGCAGAGAATGACTTGCCAAAGCCATAGTAGCGCGTGCAGGCATTCGGGAAGAACTCAAACCAGTTTTTAATCGGCTCAATGGAGTAGTACAAATACAGGTTGCGGTAATTGTATTGGCTGAAACTTCTCCCCCACGAAAGTGAGCGGAAGTCGCCTCTGGCACCATTCCATGGGCTGAAGAAATTTATACCGTGGTAGTTATGGCTTCCCAAAGCATCCAACGCCATGTCGTACATCGAGCACAAGAGCTCAGCAGAGACGGGCTTCCCGTCTTTGTCGGTCAGACGAACCTGATACTCCTCCTGGCTGCCCGGCAGGGTCTTGTCACGGAAACGCAGGAACTCGAATCGGATGTCTTTCGTATCATCGGTGACCGTGACAGACTGGGACATCTCTTCTTTCTTATTCTGGTGAATACTCAGCAGATGGACACTCAAGCCACCGATGTCGTCTTTTGTCACCGGATAGGTAATCGTATGTGTCTTCCCATGCAAGTTCACCCACTCGGCACACACCTTTACGTTGTGGGAATAAATCTCGCAGAGAACATTCGCTTCGGGCAGAAAACTGCCGATGGTAAGTGTCAGCGTCTCTCCGATATTGATGGAATGGTCCATCGTGACCCACAGCGGCTTGTACGCACTGCATTTCTTGCTGTCATCACGATATACTAACACATAATTCTCTGATTCTATGTGATTTCCGTTATCATCTTCCGTATAGAGCATTACCTTGTAGTAACCGTCAGGCAGATTATTGAGGTCTGGAAATGCGAAATAGGCGGCAGAGTCTTTGTTCACCATGACATTGCCCTTCTGCAGAGAAACGGCCGTCCAGTTTTCTTTTTGGGTCTCACCATGGAAGGCAACCCATGGGAACTTTTTGTGAATCAGATTCGTGTCACTGATCACAACATCCGTCTTCTTCTCAATTTCATACATATACTGTTTGGGCGTTTGCAGACGGAAAAGCTCGTATCCGACTAAGCCGCTTTGCGGTTTCCCCGCCGTGTTGGTCAGCGAAATCCGATACTGATTGTCCGACTTATTCACGTCTATCTCGCCAGGCAAACCACAAGACAACAGCAAGTTACGACTGCTTACATAGACCACGGTGCTGCCGCTGTGGGTCTCGCCGTTAATGTCGGTGACATCAACTCTGACCTCGTAGCGGTAAAGCGGTGTGTAGCGACGCAACGTCATGTCCTCCTCAGTGGGGAAGGTGATTTGGAAGACACCATCATCATCGGTTTGCAGGGTGCCGTGGGCCACCGTGAGCGGCTCGACGGTGGGATGCCACCAGTAGCTACGCCACCATGGGAACGAACTGCTGCGAGTCACGCGGTAACTCACTGAAGCCCCGTCAAGCGGGTAACCCGCCAAGGCCATCGCGCTGCCCTTCACCGTCACTTCCTGTCCAATGGAGAAGGTCTCCTCCGGAGTTTCAATCTCCACCTCGAAAGCCGGCAGCTTATATTCCTCCACAGAAATAGTATGACTGAACGATTGGTTACCCACGTTAGCGTAAATATGATACGTTCCTGTCAGACCGCCCTCAGGCAACGTAAACTCACCCGCAATGGAACCGAATTCATTGGTTCTCAGTTCTATTTCTTCCACCTGCTGATAGTTCACATCTTTCAACGTGACCTTAACAATAGTGTCAGCAAGCAAAACAGAATGGTTATCTTTATATACAAACTCGAAAATCCCTTTGAAATGAACCGTTTGTGTGGGGCGAT
>Ga0247608_10004544_pt1 | contig 15450 bp, 16 predicted proteins | sample 176DNAGHGlowgp2_FD_193490 | JGI IMG/M metagenome (GOLD analysis project Ga0247608, IMG submission 193490) | Sheep rumen microbial communities from Palmerston North, Manawatu-Wanganui, New Zealand - 1766 DNA GHGlow gp2 | ecosystem: Host-associated > Mammals > Digestive system > Stomach > Rumen ...
TTGCTGACTGAAGCAATGAAGCAGCGCCACGAAATCAGATTTGATTCCTATGACCGGCTGTTCCCGAATCAGGATACCATGCCTGTCGGCGGATTCGGCAATCTGATTGCGCTGCCGCTGCAAAAGCAGGCTGTGAAGCGCGGCAATTCCGTTTTCGTGAATGAATGCTTTATGCCGTATCATGACCAATGGGCTTTTTTGTCAGGTATTCAGAAGATGTGCGAATCAGATGTAGAAGCGGCGATCGAGAAGCTCTGTGATCAGTCCGAATTGGGCGAATTATACCATGAGGAACCGGAACAGACGGATGAACCGTGGAAACTGATTCCGCATGATGAGAATTATGTACTGCCGAAAACACTTCAAATTGTGCTTGCAAATATGCTGTATATCCCGAAAAGCGGGCTGTCGCAGAATGTGCTGAATAAAATGAAGCGCCTTGCCTGCTTCAAAAATCCGGATTTCTACAAGGCGCAGGCAATGCGGATGCCGACCTACGGAAAACCGCGTATCATCAATCTTTCAAGCGAAAATGAGAAATATCTGATGCTGCCTCGCGGTTGTCAGGATAGTTTAACCGTATTTTTGTTTGAACACGGCTGCAAGCCTGAGATTGACGATCAGCGCGTGACCGGCAAACCGATTGATGTGCAGTTTCAGGGTGAACTGCGCCCTGATCAGCTTGAGGCGGTGCAGACACTTTTGCAATATGATACCGGTGTATTGGCAGCAACAACCGCATTCGGCAAAACCGTCGCAGCAATCGGACTGATTGCTGAGCGAAAAGTCAACACACTGATTCTGGTACATACGCAGGCACTTTTGCAGCAATGGAAAAAGGCACTGGAGCAGTTTCTTTTTATCAATGCGCAATTACCGGAGCAGCCGGTCAAACGCGGAAGAAAGAAGCAATGTTCTCTGGTCGGGCAGCTCGGCGGTTCAAAGAATACGCTGTCCGGCATTGTTGATATTGCGATCATGCAGTCGCTGCTCACAGATCATGAAGTGAAGCCACTTGTTAATGACTACGGGATGATCATTGTTGACGAATGTCATCATGTTTCGGCGGAGAGCTTTGAATGTGTACTGAAAGCTGTCCACGCAAAATATGTTTACGGACTGACCGCGACCCCGAAGCGCTCCGACGGGCATCAGCCGATTATCTTCATGCAGTGCGGTGCGATCCGGTATTCTGCCGATGCGAAGGATTATGCGACGAAGCACGGATTTTTACATATTCTGGTGCCGCGTTTTACTAAATTCCGCACGGACATATCTGACGATAAGCCAACAATTACGGAAGTATACAAGCAAATTACAGAAAGTAAATACCGTAATACTCTAATTGTCAATGATGTAATAACAGCCGTCCAGAGCGGCAGAACGCCGATCATTATATCAGAACGCATGACGCATATCCGGCGGCTTGCAGAAATGCTGACCGGTACAGCGGATCATGTGATCGTGCTGAGCGGCCAGGGTACAGCAAAGACAAAACGCGAACAGCTTGAACTGGTGCATTCCGTTCCGCATACGGAATCCATGATTATCCTTGCAACAGGCAAATATGCCGGTGAGGGCTTTGACGAGCCGCGGCTGGATACGCTGTTCCTTGCAATGCCGATCTCATGGAGCGGAACGCTGTCGCAGTATGTCGGTCGGCTGCACCGTGAATACGCAGGCAAAAGCAGCGTGATGATCTACGATTACGCGGATATCCATGTGCATATGCTTGAAAATATGTATAAGAAGCGGCTGCGCGGTTATGCGAAGCTCGGCTATGCACCTGAAGTGATTCATCAGGACGGATTCCAGACCATTTACACGGAACATTACGAAAATGATCTGTTCAGAGAAATTGCCGCTGCGAAGAAAACAGTCATTGCAGCAGGGGCATATTTCATCTCCGGAAAGCTCAATTTGCTGATGTGTGCGGCAGATCAGTGCATGATGAACGGTGCAAAAGTGGTCATTATAACGAAGAAAGCCGATAATACTTATGCAGAGAGAATGCATCGGATGCTGGCTGCACATGATATTGAACATTACATCAAAAACAAAATCCAAAGCAGTTTTGTTGTGATCGACAGGAAAACAGTCTGGTATGCCAGCGGCGAACTGTTCGGAAATATCGAGGATGATTGTGTGCTGCGAATCGAGGATGATTTGCTTGCAGGGGAATTGACTGAAAGCATCCATGAGTTACGTGTTCAGTGATGGGGCTTTGTACTAAGACGGCTTCGCATAATTCTCCTGAACCTGCAAACAATATCTACAGCAGTATGCTGCAAATAATTTTGAAATAGGAGAATAGAGCAATATGAAAGCAACAGGTATCGTCAGACGCATTGATGATCTTGGCCGCATTGTGATACCAAAAGAAATTCGTCGAACGCTCCGGATCAGGATGGGCGACCCCTCGCTGATAACATTGACACAGGATCTGGTGTTCTGTATGAGTGTGGAATCCGCTGCGGAGCGGTACATCGGGAAGTGAACACAGGGGAACCGCCGTCTGCGTTGAGCAGGCGGCGGTCTTTTCGTGGTATATTTTTATGCTGGCTTCAGATTTTCGATGTGTTTTTGATAAGCGCCAATAATTCAGCAGGCTTCAGCACCTTGCCCGACGAAACGAGTTTCTCATTGATCACAAGCGCAGGCATGGACATTGCGCCGTACTCCATGATTTTCTGCAAATCGGTGACATACTCGACCTCGATGCCCATTCCCTCGACTGCTTTGACAGTATTATCATAGAGCTGATGACAGGCTTTGCAGCCCGAACCGAGCACCTTGATGCTGCAAATTCCCGTAATCTTTATTCCTCTGGACGGAGACTCCGTTTTCTTTGTTTCCTTTTTCTTGCCAAACAATAACATGATCGTTCCTCCTATATAATATGAGTCTGAATGAGATTGAAGAAGTATCCGACAAGGATAATACCAACTGTGCAGATTGCAATGAAAATGCCAAGCAGTTTCGGCTTTATCGCTTTTTTCAGCATAATCATAGATGGCAGCGACAGCGTAATCACGCCCATCATAAACGCCAGTACCACGCCGAGTTTTGCGCCTTTTTCGACTAGTGCCTCTGCAATCGGGATACAGCCGAAAATATCCGCATACATCGGGATACCGCAGATCGCAGCTATAATAACGCCGAAAGGATTTCCGGTACCGAGCACTCTGACGACCCATTCCTCCGGTATCCAGTTATGGATAAAAGCTCCGATTCCTACACCGGCTATGACATAGGGCAGGACCTTTTTTGCAGTTCCCACAACCTGCTCCCAGGCATACTTCAGACGTTCACGCTTTGTCAGCTCGTTTTGCGGTGTGTCAATGCGCTTGCCGTTCCGGATGAACTCCTCCACCTGATCTTCCAGGTGCAGCTTTTCGATCAGTGTACCGCCTGCAACAGCGATCAATAGGCCTACGACTACATATATGACCGCAACCTTCCAGCCGAAAATGCTCATCAGCAGAACCAGCGAACCGAGGTCTACCATCGGTGACGAGATCAGAAACGAGAACGTCACGCCCAGCGGAAGCCCTGCACTTGTGAAGCCCATAAACAACGGTATCGAGGAGCAGGAACAGAACGGTGTGACCGTGCCGAGTAAAGCAGCGATACAATTTGCACCAATTCCGTGAAACCTGCCGAGTATCTTCTTCGTTCTTTCGGGCGGAAAATAACTCTGTATATAGGTTATCACAAATATCAGAACGCCGAGCAGTACCAGAATCTTTATCGTATCATAGATAAAGAATTGCAGACTGCCGCCGACCTTATTTTCCGTATCAAGACCGCAGGTATTCAATAGAAAACCGATCAGCCTGTTCAGCCATTTCATGCCGAATATCTCGTCCTGTATGAAATCCCACACTCTTATTCATTACCTCCAAGCATTTCTGTCAAGATCTCTGCCGCTGTTCTTACCATTTCGGGACACAGTTTCCCGAACAGACCGTTTGATCGTGCATAGTTTCTGCCCTCCTCTGTCCTGAGATCACAGCCGAGTATCTCACGGCAGACATACGAGCCCTTGCGATTTGCAAATTCATCAAGGAACTGCACTGCTTTTGCGTTTTCTGCTGTACGGCTTGCTGTATCCGTAATGTCAAACTGCCCGTATTTCATGCCGAGCACCATCAATGCACCGGTGCAGGCACCGCAGACCTCACCTTTGTTCATACCGCCGCCGAAGCAGGCGCCGATCTGCAAAGCCTGTTTTTCTGTGATGCCGAACTGTTCTGCAAAAGCAGCAAACACAGCCTGCGAACAAATATAACCTTTCTCGAAATACTGTACCGCTTTTGTCTCATGATCCATTTTCTTATCCTCCGATCGTTATATTTAGATGTATCTATATAATGCTGCTTTGATAAGCCGTATCGGAATACGGCTTATTGATGATTACAGCATGGACAACCATTTTCGGTTACTGCCGTGATCTCTTTCAGACAGTCCATTGCGATTCTTGCGCCCTCTGCAGAAATCGAGTAGTGCATCCACTTTCCCTCTTTTCTGCCTGACACAAGACCGCTGTCGCAGAGTACCTTCATGTGATGAGAAAGCGTCGGCTGACTCAGGTTCAGCTCCTCCAGAAGATGACAGGCACATAGCTCACCGTTTTGCAGAATTCTGAATATTTGTACACGGTTTTCGTCGCACAGGGCTTTGAAAATCACAGTAATCTGCTTGTTTGAAAGCTCCACGTTCTCACCTCACATCGAAAATTTTCTATATTATATCACGCATATAGAAAAATGTCAATATGTTTTTGCAAAAAAACGCCGGGAATAATCCCGGCAGGCGCTGATGTGATGCCTGATTCAATATGCAGCTGTAATTTTTTTCATATATTGACAGCGTATCATTTTTCGAATATAATTGTATCAAGCCTTACTTATTATCCGTTTCGGTAGTTTTGACGGGCACATCGAAAACGGCGCATTTTCGACGATGTTACGATTCGTGTCACCGATGTGAAGCTCCGGTTCTTTCCTTTTTTCAGATCCTGTGCTACCATGAGATCAGCCGGAAGGCAATCTCCTGAAAGGAACAGAGAATGATGAAAAGAAACGGAAATCGCATTTTATTTACAGGCATGATCATGCTGCTGCTGTTTACGGTCTGGACGATTCTGATACAGACTGTCGATGTTCAGGCAGCCGGACAGAATGGAACAGGCATAGGTTTTGCTTCCCTGAATGTATGGTTTCACAAAACGACAGGTGTACATATGTGGGTGTATACTGTGACGGACTGGCTCGGACTGGTACCGATCGTGATCTGCCTGATATTCGGTGCTGTTGGTCTGTTTCAGCTTGTAAGACGAAGAAGTCTTCTCAAAGTCGATACCGATATCCTTTTGCTTGGACTATACTATATTCTTGTGATATCTGGTTATCTCATATTTGAGATGATTCCGATCAATTTTCGGCCGGTCCTGATAGAAGGACGTATGGAAGCTTCTTATCCGTCTTCGACAACGCTTCTTGTTATGAGTGTCATGCCGACGCTCATGTTCCAGACCATTCGCAGAGTCAGGAATACTGTGGCCGGAAATAGTATTTATGCGTTTTCAGTCCTGTTCACTGCATTCATGGTCGTAGGCCGGACACTCGCAGGCGTACACTGGCTGACGGATATCATAGGCTCTGTGCTGTTAAGCGCAGGTTTGTACTTAATCTATCACGGAAGTGTGAAGCTCACAGATCAATATAAGGAACGGAGAGACAGAAATGGAATTTCACGAGAAATTGCAGGAACTCAGGAAGAATAAAGGAATGACGCAGGAGGAACTCGCAAAAGAACTCTTTGTTTCCCGTACAGCAATCTCAAAATGGGAATCTGGAAAAGGCTATCCGAGTATTGATTCGTTGAAAGAAATATCAAAGTTCTTTTCAGTGACAATCGATGAACTGCTGTCATCGGAAGAGCTCATTACCGCTGCAAAAGAGGAAAATTGCACGAATCTCGGGAAAATGACAGATTTGCTGATCGGCCTGACAGATTTCATGAGCCTGATGCTGATCCTTCTTCCGCTTTATCCGGATAAAACAGGAGAAACTGTCACAGCAGTTGCTTTGTATCAGTACACACAAACATCGTTTTGGATAAGCTGTATCTGCTGGGGGATGTTTGCGGCGTTGATTATCATCGGCGCCGTCAAGGTGTTTATGAATTTCAAGAGTATTGAAAAAGGAGGGAGTTCTGTCACAGGCGTATCTCTTGTTCTGAGCATCATTGCTGTATTGTTCCTGATTGCGGCAAGAATTCCTTATGCCGCTGTCATGATGTTTTTGTTGCTGATCATAAAGGGAATCCTGCTGTTCAAAGCCCCGAAAAAGGATCGTTGAATCCAATCAAACAAACAGGAGAGCAAAATGGAATTAGAAAACTTACCGCCTATATTTGAAGCATATCGTGCGGAATACCCGGAGCTTACAGTCTGCCGTGTTGTTTTGCAGGAAAAGGAGCTTTACCATGTCATATATCAGGATGGGATGATGCAGGCGCAGGTATCAGGAAAATTCAGGTACGATGCAAAAACCGCATCTGATTTTCCAGCTGTCGGAGATTATGTTATGGCTGACATAACCAGCGGCGACAGGGCAGTGATACATAATGTTCTGCCGAGAACAAGCGTGTTTGTCCGGAAAGCAGCCGGAAAGACAATTACGGAACAGGTCGTTGCCGCAAACATTGACACTGTATTCCTGTGTATGTCGCTCAATCTTGACTTCAATCTCAGGCGAATTGAAAGATATCTGACTGCTGCATGGGACAGCGGTGCAGTTCCTGTGGTCCTCCTGACCAAAACGGACCTCTGCGATGATGTTGCCACAAAGATTGCAGAGATAGAACGTGTCGCCATTGGCGTTGATATCATTACGACCTCATTTGCTGAAACGGACAGCTACAGCCAGATCGTACCGTATCTCAAAGCAGGAAAAACGCTGGCTTTTGTCGGTTCTTCCGGTGTCGGAAAATCAACGCTGATCAATCACCTCTTGGGAGAGGACAGGCTGGAAACAAACGGACTGCGAGGAGACGACAAAGGCAGGCATACTACGACACATCGTGAATTGTTGATGCTTCCCTGCGGCGCAATGGTAATCGATACGCCCGGAATGCGCGAAATGGGAATGTGGGATAGCGGCGATGGACTTTCGACTGCATTTGAGGATATCGAGCTGCTTGCCGAAGGGTGCCGGTTCAAAAATTGTACGCATCATTTGGAACCGGGATGTGCTGTGCAGGAGGCGATCCAGAGCGGAGAACTGTCAGCGGAACGGTTTTCTTCGTATGAAAAGCTGAAAGCTGAAAATGCTTACTCCGATGACGCTGAGGGGTATCTGGCTGCAAAAGAAGAGAAATTCAAAACGATCGCAAAGTTTAATAAAGCCAATCACAAAAACAGACAGTAAACATATTCCTTTTCAGATATCGCTCTGAACAGTGTCAGGAATCTGTTTTCAGCTTTCCATTTTTCTCCACTCGCATATTTTCCGGCTTTCGGCAAACAATACCGATATGCTTTCCAATTTATCAAAATTCAAACCAGGAGGATTTCATGAAAGCAACAGGTATTGTACGCAGAATCGATGATTTAGGACGGGTGGTAATCCCGAAAGAGATCAGAAGAACCATGCGGATTAGAGAAGGCGACCCCCTTGAAATATACACGAGTCCGGAGGGCGAGGTAGTATTCCGGAAGTATTCTGCGCTGGGGGAGATCAGCGAAAATGCGGTGCAGGTCGCGGAGATCATGCAGCGGCTTGCGGGATGCGGTGTTTTGGTTTTTGACCGCGACCGTGTGATTGCAGTCGCGGGGACGCAAAAGCGTGAGTTTCATGAGCGGCGCGTGTCGCAGGCGCTTGAGGAGCTGATGGAAAACCGCCAGCCGTTTTATGCGCTGGATTCTGACAGCAGCCGCCATATGCGTCCGGTCGAGGGGCTGACGCGCACGGCGTTTTCCTGTCTGCCGATTCTGACGGCAGGGGATGTGACGGGTGCAGTCGCATTTCTGGATCCCGCGGATTCCGCGCAGGCGGTGACCCCGACGGATTTGCAGCGCTCGCTGATTTCGGCGGCGGCGCAGTTTCTCGGGCGGCAGATGGAGGCGTAATAAAACAGGCTCGGTTCCGGAAAATCCCGGAGCTGAGCCTGTTTTTTGTATTGTTATGCATGAGTTTGCAGGTAATCCTCTTTGTGCAGAAGATTCACACAGTCATCCTTCACGGCGCCGGATTGGGTCTGATATCTGCTCATTTTATAAAACCGGAAGCCGCATTTTTCCTGAACGCGTGCAGAGCGGAGATTCTCCGCAAAGTGACGGTACACAACGAAATCGAGCTGCATCTGCAAAAACAGGTATGCGAGAACCGCCTGTACCGCCTCCGGCATCAGCCCCAAGCCCCAGCACGGTTTTGCGAGTACGAAACCCAGCCCGCCGCTTCTCCGACGCCCTCCGTGCGGTGTTGCCTTATGATGCATTGAATGCAAGAATAGCAGCATAGCACATATAGACGTCGATTTTGCTGACGACTTCGAGCGGCGCGTGCATGGAGAGCACCGGAACGCCGAGGTCAACGGTGTCGATATTGAGGTTTGCGAGATACGCCGCGACGGTGCCGCCGCCGCCCGCATCGACCTTGCCGAGCTCACCGGTCTGCCAGATGACGCCTGCCTGATCGAACAGGGTGCGCATTTTGCCGACAAATTCCGCGGAAGCATCGGAGGAGCCGCTCTTGCCGCGTGCGCCGGTGAATTTCATCATGCAGACGCCGTAATTGAGATACGAGCAGTTGCGGCGGTCATTGACATCGGAAAAGGTCGGGTCGAATGCCGCGGTCACATCGGCGGAGAGACACTGCGAATTCGCAAAAACGGTGTGCGCCTCGGTGCCGAAGGCTGCGGCGAGGTCTTTCATGAAATCACAAAAATAAGCAGATTGCAGACCGGTATTGCCCTCGCTGCCGATCTCCTCCTTGTCGGTCAGGATTGCGACAGCGGTGTGCTGCGGGTGATCGGTTGCAAGGAGCGCTGCCAGCGTCGGGTAAGCGCAGACGCGGTCATCATGGCCGTAGCCGCCGATCATGCTGCGGTCAAAGCCGAGGTCACGCGATTTGCCTGCGGGCACAACCTCCAGCTCTGCGGAGAGAAAATCGGCTTCGGTGATGCCGTATTTTTCGTTCAGAATCTGCATGATTTTCAGCTTGACGAGCTCGCTGCCCTCCTCGCTGCGGAAGGGGCGTGAGCCGATCAGCAGATTGAGCTCCTCACCCTTGATGCCCTGTCCGAGCGTGCGTTTGACCTGCTCCTGTGCAAGATGCGGCAGCAGATCGGTGATGCAGAAGATCGGGTCAGTCTCGTCCTCACCGATTTTCACGCTGACAACCGTGCCGTCCTTTTTGGCGATGACGCCATGCAGTGCAAGCGGCAGAACCGTCCACTGATACTTCTTGATGCCGCCGTAGTAGTGTGTTTTGAAGAGCGCGAGCTCATTGTCCTCATAGAGCGGGCACTGCTTGAGGTCAAGGCGCGGCGAATCAATATGCGCGGCGGAAAGGCGGATGCCGGATTCCAGCGGATCGGTGCCGATGACGGCGGCGACGATCGCCTTGCCGCGGTTGACGGTGTAGACTTTATCGCCTGCCTGAACCGGCTCCCCGCGCTTCCAGAGGCGGAAGCCGGCGGCTTCGAGCTGTTCTGCTGCATAGGCAGCCGCCTCGCGCTCGGTCTTGCCGGCATCGAGAAACGCTTTATATTTCTCACAAAATGCGTCACATTCCGCGATTTTTTCGTCGCTGAGCACCTGTGCGGCGTTCTTTTTCTGCATCAGCAGCGATTCCTTAAGCTGCTTGATTTCACTGTTCTGTTCCATGACAGACTCCTCCTTTTCAGATGTTTGCGGGCAATCCCGTTCTGCTGACGCCCGGATCAGCATTTGAAGCACCTGCCGTGCCTGCTGCATCAGCGTCCCGGGGCTGCCGTTATTTTCCATGACAGCATCGGAATTTGCGCGGAAAAACGCTTCCGAATGCTGTGCATTGATGCGCTGGTCTGCCTGCTCGCGTGTCAGGCTGTCGCGTGTCATAATCCGTTCTCTGCGAACCGCGAGGTCAGCAATTACGGAAACGATCCGGTCACAGAACCGGGCAATGCCGCTTTCAAAGAGTGTCGGCGCATCCAGTACAATAACAGTATGCCCGTTTGCGGCAAGTGTTGCGGCTTCCGTGCGGATCGCCTCGGTAATATACGGATAAATAATTGCCTGATACTGTGCGCGGGCGGCGGGGTCGCTGAAGATCATCGCCGCGACGGCTCTGCGGTTCATGCTGCCGTCCGGGAGCATGATCCTGTCTCCGAAGACGCGGTGCAGCGCACGCAGACAGGGTTTTCCCTTTTCAACAACCGCTTTTGCGACGCGGTCTGCGTCGATGACAGGCAGCCCGTTTTCCGCAAAGAACCGGCTGACGGTTGTTTTGCCGGCGCCGGTCTGTCCGGTCAGTCCGACAAGCATTGCCTTTTGCAAATCCGGCACCTCCTTTTTGATTCGGTCACCGTACTTCAAAGGAAACGACAAACCCGTTGATATTATCACCGGAGACATCCGGTATTGCGCCGACCGGGTACTGAATATCGGTCGTTGCAGCGGTCTCGGATGCCGGGACATAGTACATTTCATAAGTCACGCCGCCTGCGGTTGCAGTCAGGTGCTCCTTTTCCCATGTATGAACCGAAATCTTCTCGAGATATTCCTCAAGCGTGAGATCGTTCTCCTTCATATACAGCGCGTGCGGGATGCCGACATAACGGAAATGCCATGTCTTACCCTCAACCCCTGTTTGATCCTCCTTGCCCTCTGGATAACGGAGAATGAACCCGTATTCAGCGGCATGATCGTTCAGCCATGCATAATCACCATCCGGTGTATAAGGCGTATGGATCTTTTTCACTTCATCGAGGATCGAGAGATCCAGCGTCAGACCTGTGGCGCGCTCCGGGATCTGTACACCGTAGGGAAGCCTTTTAGGCTGCTGAATGGTGGAGTACACCATGATATTGCCGTGACCGGTTGCGGCGAAGAAATCAGCAATCCAGCGCTTCAGACCATCCGCCATCGTGCTGCTATATTGGAGATCAATGTTGATAACGCGCAGATGCGGGATTTTATTATCCGCGAACGTCGTCAGTGTCGGGGTATAATCCAGCGGATGAAGCTCGTCGATCAGCACAGCGCTTCCGCGGTGAATCTCGTCACTGCCGACAGTCAGAATGCTGAAGCCGGCAGGATAAACAGGTGATGCTTCCGTTGTTCCTTCTGCGGAAGCCGTTGTATCGGATGCTTCCGTCTGCCGGGTATGAGTTTCTGTATGATCGGTAGTTTGAGTAATAGCGGCAGTCGTAGTATGCTCTGCGATACTGCTTTGAAGGGGAGGCGGTTTTGGACGATCGCCGGCGATAAAACAGATCAGCACAATGATCAGAACGGCAGCGCATACCGGCAGCAAAATCATGAGCGGATTGATCCTGCCGGGAGCATTTTGATCTGCCGATCGGGTCTCCGGCGGCGCTTTTTCCTCGCGAAACGCCTGTATCAGCTTCTTTTTTTCCTGCCTTGAAAGCGGATACAGTGTTTGTATTTTTCGTTTTTCCATTGCCTTTTCTGTTTCTTATGACCCTTCCTGATCCTTTTTCAGGAAGGAGACCGCCATATCGGCGAGCATGGCGAGCTCATCCCTTGCAGATGAAAAATCGTCTGAGGGCAGCAACTCGCCGCGGAGCAGCTTTTTGCAGAGCTCCAGCATGGAGTGGCCGTAGGTCAGATAAAACAGCTTGAAATCAATGTCGCCCCGGACAGTGCCGTCCTGAATCCCGGCGAGATACGCCGCCTCGATATAGGGATAGAAATTGATGATCGACTGCTCATAATCCCGCAGCGCGTCCATCGGAACATTCTCGCTCTGGAGCATCAGGTCGAATTCGCCGACGAGCCGCATGAAGTCGCCGTGCGTATCAAATAAAACGAGATACATCCGCATCAGATCATGCAGTCTCTTGATGCCGGGCTGCTTTTTGAAGGCGTCCGTCTCGAACACCTGATCGTACATATGCTTCAGCTCAGACCACAGATGCGTCATTGCTGCGACGGTAATGCTGGTTTTTGTGCCGAAATAGCGGTAGAGCGTTGCAACGCCGACGCCGCAGGCATCCGCGATATCGGTCATTTTTACGGCGTCAATGCCGCTTTTCAGAAACATCTTCGCGCTGATTTCCACAGCGTGCTCGATTCTTCTGGATTTCTGGCTTTCCGGTATGATTTGCGTCTCCATCAGGCTGACCCTCCTTTGTATGCAGCATCAGAAACTGCGAAAACTTCCTTCTATTTATAATATATCCTATGATAGCAAGTCTATCACATTTTGCGCGATTTGTCAAGTAGTTACAGGGAGATTTCATATTCTGCGCTGCGTACAAACCGGGATGTGTTCGGCGATTTATACAATGGCAGCAGAGCAAAAATGTTGCATTGCACAAAATCCCCCGCAGCACTTGCACAGAACCGGAATTCATGTTATAATATATTATTACAATCCTGTTGAATCAGGCCGGTCCAATCAGATATTTTGTGTGAGCCCGTCACGGATTCCGGCACGGCTGCCGGATCATACGGGCAGGGAGTGTGCAGTATGAAATTTTGTAAAAATTGCGGCAGAATGATCGGAGACAACGAGCAGTGTACCTGCGGTCTCGGCGCGGATTCCGGTGTTCCGGAGCAGCAGGGGTATCCTGCGCAGCAGTATCCGCAGATGCAGCAGCCCGGCGGTTTTCCGCAGATGCAGCCGCCCGCCGCCTTTCCGCAGCCCGGAGCTGCTCAGGCAGCGGAAAATCCGAAAAGGAAAACCGGCATCATCATGGTTGCGGCAGCGCTGATGATTGCGGTGATCGGCGGGCTCGTGTGGTTCCTGTTCCTGCGTACTGAGGGCTGTGAGCAGCCGGTCAAGGATTATTTCAGCGCCATCAACAAGAAAAACTACAAAGCCTGTACGAATACATGGACAACCGAATATATGTTTGAATCCCTCGCGGATTACTCCTTTGACGGCGATATTTCCGAATGCAGGCGCAGCTTCAATGAGTACTGCACGGATATGGCGGACGAAATGCGGGATTTCTTTGAGGAAGGCGAGGCTGAATGGGGCGTTCAAAACATCAGCTATTCCTACAAAATCAAAAGCAAGGATCAGCTCAGCAGCAGTGATCTGCGTGACATAGAGGATGAGAATGATTTTCTGTACCGCGAAAATGAGCTGAAGGAAGGCTATGAGTTAAAGCTCACGGTAACGGTAAAAGGCAGCGGAAAATCAGACACTGCGGACGGCTGCATCACGGTTGTGAAAAGCAGCAAAGAGGGCTGGAAGATTCTTCCGGAATCGGCGGACGGGTTCAAGTTTACGCAATTCTATGATGCTGAGGATTTAATCAGCGACTGCATGGATTTCTAACAAAAAACCGATTGGGGGAAAACACAATGGCATTTTGTAAATATTGCGGAAAGCAGCTGCGTGAGGGTGAGCAGTGTACCTGTGCGGAGGAAGCAGCGGCAGCAAACAACAGAATCTTTGCGGAGGGCTCTGCGGCGCCGCAGGCTCCGGTATATCCGACGCAGGAGCAGCCGGTGCAGCCGGATATGCAGCAGAACAGCACTGCCCTTGCAGCCGGGAACCGGAAGAAGAAAACCGGCATCATCATTGCGGCAGCGGCGGTGCTGCTCGCGGTGATCGGCGTTCTTGTGTGGTTTTTGTTCCTGCGCGGGGATGACGGCAGCGATATGCCGGACTATGAAAAGCCGGTCAGTCAGCTTTTCAAGGGAATCAATCAGCAGGATTCCAGTATCTGTATAGATGCCATGGCAACCGACCGCGCGTACCGTATACTGGCAGATGAGGAGTATGACGGCGATATATCGAAGAGCAGAGAGCAGGTTCAGAGGGCGTGCGAAGAAGTGTCTGACCTAATGAAAGATTTTTTTGAGGAAGCCTCAGACGAATGGAATGCCGAACGGATCAGCTACTCTTACAGAATCTCCGGGAAGGAGAGACTGGAAGACTATGAGCTGCGGGAGATTGAGGAGGAATGTGACAGTCTCTATGAATCCCGCGGGCTTTCCTCCGGATATCGGCTGAATGTGAAGGTAACCGTCAAGGCAGATGACAGGTCGGAAACCGCAAGCGGTTACTTCACGGTTGTGAAAACAGATGACGGCTGGCGGCTTGTACCGAAGTCAAATGAGGATTTTAAATTTTCGCGGTTGCATGAAGCGGAAGATATGATTGAATTGGGCATGGAAAGCTGACGATGAAAAAAGAACAATACGCTGACAGAGAAAGCGTGCTTGCCTTTGCAAAGACGGAATATCAGACGGTGCCGGAATACTTGTTCCGGCATTCGCCGCATACAGCCGTTCTGCGGCACGCTGCAAACGGAAAATGGTACGCGATCATCATGCCGGTTCCGCGTGAGCGGCTCGGGGTTTCCGGGGAGGGCATCACCGATGTGATGAACGTGAAATGTGACCCGAATATGGTCGGGTCATTTTGTATGCAGGAGGGCTTTCTCCCGGCATACCACATGAATAAGGGGAGCTGGATCTCGGTTTTGCTGGACGGCACGGTTCCGGCGGATCAGGTGTTTGCGCTGCTGCGGATGAGCTATACGCTGATCTCGGCGAAAGCAGGCAGGGCGCCGCGGACGGTTCCGCGGGCATGGCTGATCCCCGCGAATCCGAAATATGAAGATATATCGGCGAGCTTTCAGCAGAAGAATGAGCTTTACTGGAAGCAGAGCGCGGCGTTTATCCCGGGTGACACGGTCTATATTTACGAGGGCAAGCCGATCGGCGCGGTGACCTTTGCGTGTGAGGTGACGGCTGTCAATATTCCGTATCATTACAATCAGGACGGGCTGCACATGGATACGGTTGTGAATTTGCAGCTGCTGAAGTGGTATGACCGTTCGGAGTTTCCGCTGGAGCGTCTGCGGGATTTCGGCGTCGCATCGGTGCGCGGTCCCCGCGGCATCCCGGAGGATCTGCTCGCAGCATTGCAGTCCTCGGGCAGGCAGTGCCTGCATCCGATTCGCTTCGCACCATAATGAGCGAAGCCGTACCGCTTCTCTCAGCCGAATAGTATGGCACGCTTTCGCGTGCAGCCTGCGCAGAGCCCGGCGCGGAGCCCGGCGGGCAGTGCCCGCATCCAATACAGCAAAGCGCCGTCTTAGCGCGCTGTTCTAATTCGGTTCCTCTTTCGCCTATTGGTTTCTGGAATCAATCAGAATTTGCTCATTCTTCTTCCTCCTTTTTCGCGCAGTGAGGAAGGCGCGGAGCCCGCGCCGGCGTTATAGCAAAGCGCCGCCTATGCGAACTGTTCTATCTCG
>Ga0247608_10004545_pt1 | contig 15450 bp, 11 predicted proteins | sample 176DNAGHGlowgp2_FD_193490 | JGI IMG/M metagenome (GOLD analysis project Ga0247608, IMG submission 193490) | Sheep rumen microbial communities from Palmerston North, Manawatu-Wanganui, New Zealand - 1766 DNA GHGlow gp2 | ecosystem: Host-associated > Mammals > Digestive system > Stomach > Rumen ...
TTAAACGTCTGCCATTCCTTCGTGTCATATTCCATAAAGGTGACCCTCTCGTCATCCTTTCTGTTCCTACCCCTTCTATTGACAATCCCACTTGCATCAGAGTCCCTCCATGACAGCAATAGCCTAGATGGTATCCTTTCGACATGGAAGTCCTCTTTCCTGATAATGTAGCCCCTAACCTTTACCTTGTAGGTCTGTGAATAATACTTACGGTCGTCAATCGCATATTCTGAGTTGTCCGATATGTCTTCCAAGACCATCGACATCGGATGGCCATTTGGTGATATATATGCGTCGATTGCATTGAACTCATAGTGCATCAACTCATTCATCTCATTGATAATCTCAATTTTGTTGGAAATGACGGAGATGGAGTATATGAAGTTCACTTGGAACGGCTGTTTCATTGTGTACTTATCAAACGCCTCTGTACCATTCTCTTGTAATATGGGGACATAGAACATTGCAAAGTCCTTGTGTCCTGGGATGTTGAAGTAATTACCTTGATTTTCACCTTTCTGAGGGTTGTTTTCCCTAGTTATGGTCTTGAAATTGATGATTGGGTTTCCAGTTTCATCTAGTTTGTCCCATTCTTGCAAATACTCACTTATTCTTTGTGTGCTGTACAGTTTATACGTCGGAAGTCTTTTTCCATCATATACCAATGGTATCTTCTTGTCAACCCACTTGAACATTTCTTCGTCGATGTCGCTATATTCTATTGGTTTTGGCAACGGAGTTCCGTGTTCAAGTATCAACTTGGACATATTACGTCTGCGCTCAACACCATGGCTATGGTGTCTGTGCTTCATCTTCTCGATATATGGCTTTGGCTGTGTAAGCATAACGAATTTTATAATAAATATACAAAAAGAAGTTTAATCTATTTTGTCAAGTGAGATATTTTCCATATATTTGCACCAAATACAGTACAAATGGACAAGAAGACATTTCAAACATACATTGAAGAAAAAAGGTATGTGTTTGATGCAATCCAAGCAGATGCAAGCATATTGCATGACACGACTTGTAATCAAAAATATGATGACAAACACCCATATTCGTTTCACCTCAATATGGTTGCGGACCTAGCAATGGAATACGGCCACGTCGTGTGTGATGACAAGGAACATATCGTGCCGATTATCTTTGCCGCATATTTCCATGATTCGATAGAGGATGCAAGGTTGACATATGACAAAGTCCTACGAACCGCATCTGAGTATATGGACAAACACCAAGCAATGATGTCGGCTGAGATTGTCTATGCATTGACGAACGAAAAGGGAAGGACTCGTTCTGAACGAGCAAATGACAAGTATTACGAAGGCATCAGAAATACAAAATACGCGCCGTTCGTCAAGTGGTGCGACCGTTATGCAAACATGAAGTACTCAAGCGATGTCGGTAGCCATATGACAAAGATGTATGAGAAGGAACTGCCATCGTTTCTCGAAAAAATTGGCATATGCGAGGAACTTGCAAAGAAGGCATATGCTTTGTCAAACCAAAAAAATGACCGATAAAAAGGTCGGTCATTTTTGCGTCTTACACGCCCATCATGGTTTCAATCCTCTTAAGCTCATCGACAACCTTTGCGATTTTTTCAACTGTTATTTCGTGTTTTGAAACCCCAGAACCTACGATTTTGTCGTGCAAACTTGCAAGCATCTCTGCGCAGACCCTTATTGTTTCAGCATCGTTTGGGTCTTTATGTTCATTAAGCATCATTTTACGCTCTACGTAGTTATTGACCGTTTCCGCAACAACCGTATTTATGTCTTTCATGGGATTATCAATCATCGAACAATATATCTCTTATCTCTAACAACTTTGCGACATCCTTGACGATGCTCTCATTGGAGAACTCCATTCCGTTTATTTGCCCCTTTAGGTCTCGCAGTGCATCATCGTTTTGGTTTTCCGTTAGCATTTCGTCTATTTTCTTGACGCATTCGGCCTTCAACGCATTGAACAAGTTCATTTTCCTTTTCTCGGCAATAGGGCCTTTGAACGTGGTTATTTCCTTTACGAACGAAATCTCAGACTCATTTAGCGTTGCCTTGAGTTTATCTTCATATTCAGAAATGGCCTCGTTAATGTCAAACTTCCCCTTCACTTCATCGTTTTTGTGGCGCTCCATGTATTTGCAAACGGAATCATAACTCTCAATCAATGGTACCATGTTCGCGGTTGTTTTTTTCCTAGTTAATATAATGTTGCCACTTTCATAGAGTCCCATTGACTCATCGTCAATGAAGATACTTGGGCATATGTTGTTCTCCACCATTACTTTCTTGAGTTTTTTGTTTGACGCTCTGCAAATCTATGTCCTCAGATACAATCTTCACTAGTTTCTCCAAGAAATATTCTGCGTCGGCCTTGTCAGCCATATCGCCTTTATAACCCTCCTTGATTGTGTTGTAGAAATTGAACTCGGCAAGCAAGTTTGAATCCTCTTTAATGGTTTTTATCACCTCTTTTACCGCCTTTTTGTTGGTTTTTAACAATAATGGCAGTTCACTTTCAAAGATATGGTTCAAGACACCGAAATTGGTGGTGTTCATCTGTTTCCTCAAATCCTCATCGTTCCTTATGTCTGACACGGCTTCGTCAAGCATTGCCCTTGCAACCTCGAATGCGTCATAATCATTGTGGCTCAATGCTTCTTGCATGACCTCGATGTAATTTGCCAAAGTCTCTTGCTTTGTATTTGATTTATTCTTCACCATATTTACTTTCTTTACATCTTATAAATATCCAACACTTCCTATTTCTCGTCGACAAACTTACCCAATGCACTAATCATCTTGTCGAATTCCTCATTGATGAGTATTGATTCACTGTCATAAACGTCAGCCCTTTTGTATTGAGTGACTTTATGTTCGTCCACGTGCTCATTCAACACGTCCATGTATTGCTTGAAGAAGTCCTCAGTCAATAACGGCTTGTTGCTTTTTTGCGATTCCATTGGTACGTTAGGGTCACCACCCATATCTTGTGTCGGCATTGATGCCTCGGCACCAGATATGTCGCCACCCATTCCATCGTCATTCGGGGAACCTAGTTCACCCAAATCATCACCTAGGTCACCACCACCCATCGGCGGAGGCGCCATACCACCGCCCATTCCATTATCCATTCCGCCTTGGCCATTTGGCATATCATCGGTGTATTCCGCCCCAGGTTCTCCATATATCTTGTCAACGGTGTCAAATATGCCAGTCTTCTTGATGATTTGTGTCGTCTTTTCAAGTTCAGCAACAATGCCCTTCCCAAGACGTATTTCTTCCAAGTTCTGTTTAATATCCTTCTCAGACCAACCCATAATATCCTTTAATGCCCTGAATTGGGACATAACAGGAAGACCATTTCCAGGGTCACTAACTGCATCCCTAACAGCATCAATCTTTTTCTGCATGTTCTCAATCTCAAGCTGTTCGGCTTGCGTTGAAGGATTATTCATTGATAACGTGAAGTTCGTCAACTCGTCGTTGAAACCCAATAAAAACAAGTGAATAGAGGCAACTTTCGTCAACTCCATTAGAAAGGCTTGCTGTATACGGTTAATTAGACGAGTGAACCGAATGTCCATCAAGGCAAGATTCTTACCATCACCAGCAGTTTCTTCGAAATTTAAGAACGTTTTAGGTATCCTTAATGCGGTCAAAACCTTGTTTTGTACAAATTTAATGTCATCCATAGCAGTCAAGTTCTGAGCCGCAGACAACGTGTCTATAGGCGTTGCCGCATTTTCATCCCTTGTCGGAATGAAAATATCTTGGTCTATCCCTAACAAATTCTTCCTCAAGTCAACTTGACCTGTCATTGGGTCAACAATCGGCGTCCTTTTAAACTGATTGGCCACTTGCTCCATATATGCTGGTACATCGGCATCATCAATCGCACCCACAAAAATCTTGTACACACGCCTCTCTATCGAACGCTCAAGACGATAGATAAGCATCATATCCTCCATTAAAGAAAGCATCCTCCAATGTCTCCTAGCTGAGTTCAGCACAGAGCAACCGTATGGCAAATACAATGAGTTCGTTAAAACCCTAAAATGAGCAATTTGCCAATCCCTAAATGGAACTTGTGAATTGTTGTCATCAAGCCATATAAATTGCGTTGACATATCTGCATCGTCCTTGGTAATACCATTGACGGCTATCGATGCTCCAGCACCATATGGGTTCTGTATCCCACATTCAATCCTCTCCATGTTAAACACTGGCAATTGCTTCCAACCCTTGACCCCATTCTTATGGTCCACATCCAACAACATATATTGGTTCCCATACTTGCACATGGCACGTATAATCATCGGAGCCATTAGCTGTATGTTCAGACGATTAACAAACAAATCATCTAAAATGCTTTTGACCCTATCCGATTTGGAACGCACGAGAACTATGTTCCCAGACGAACCCACAACACACGACTCCTCAGCATAAGTGTCCAATGCTGCACCAATCTCTGGGAATGCATCCATTAAATCCGCATCACGGTACATGAGTTTTATGTTGTTAAGTCCAGCATATGCCGTGACCGCAAGGTTCACATTAGCCTTGTGCCACCTGTCTCGCAAATATCTATCTTGTTGTAACTCAAGTTTCTTTTGCTCATAGTCAGCCTTGTCAGTGGTCTTATATAATATACCATTTCCACCATAGTCACTCATGTCGTATGAGTTAATATGCGGTGAATATTCGTCTTGGGTACCCCAATTACCACTGATTGCCTTATCCAATGCTTGAAATACAGTATTCTTCTTTTTTGCCATTGTTCAACGTTTTTTCAAGTAATTACCTAAAAAAATAGGAAATACACCACTAATATAAATATTTACTAACACAACATTCAACGAACATCACCAAAGACCCACATAAAGTTCCCATTGATTACGTTGCTCTTTGGTAACAATTTCTTCGCAGAATACATCGGAAGACCATTTTTAGGCGTTATCGTCTCACCATTACCAAGACTAGACTTTTTAGATGGTATTGAACCTCCGACCATGTAAGAACTTAATATCGCCTTGTCCTTCTTAATCGTATTTTGTATTCTATTAACAGAGTATTGCATCACAAACAAACCCATAGCCAATGAAGTGAGCGTGTCATCATGAGAACCGTCCATATGGTCTATACGTCCAGTGTCCCCTTTGAATATCCAAGTGTTCAACTCATTGATTACACGAACTGAGCGTATTTTAAACTCATTATTCCGAACAAGACCTGCGAAGTTCGCCAACACTGGATATCTGTTTCCTTGGAAGTGAAAACCTGGCAACTTATCCGTGTATGAATCATAGTTCTTGGTTGAATTCTGCACCATGTACGTTTTTTGACTAGAATCTTCATAATACATGTTCTTATATCCAAGTTGTAACATTGTTATAATGGCAGCATCAGACTGCCCACCTGTGGCGTCAAAAACCACAAATGCATCATTGTACATTGTCGCATACTGGTAGCAAATGGCCCCAATATCGTCGCCAAGTTTCTTCCCAACATACTCAGCCACTTGCTCAATAATGGGCATGCCATTCTCATCCCTCCCATCCATGTCAATAATTTCAATCGCAGTCGCGTCGGCAGCAGTACCCCTAGAAGCATCACAACTCAAAATGTACCTATGACCATCAATCGGCTTCTTCCAAAACCATGTCTCCTCAACCAACGGGTCCTTAAAGTCCTCCAACGGCTCCCTCACGTTTAATGTCTCTTGCATCGTAATAAATTCTGGGGCAACGACATTGTCCGCACTACCCATAAACGACACATCAAGCTCTTGCGCAATCTTTATCGAGTCGTTGTTGAACGACTTGCACATCTCCTCATACCAAGGACTCACTGGCTTCCAACCATCATGCTCAAGTTTCGCCCAACGCTCCTCGTCATATTTCACATTACCCTCGTCATCTATGACTTGGTCCTCATCAAACAACCATTCACCACTCTTCTCGTCTTTTTTCTTCCACGCCAAATACTTGTTGAAACGAGGGTCTTGATACCAACGGAACTGTACGGCAACAAAGTTGTTCTCGCGAGCCAATGCTTGACGATATGTATTATAGTATAACTCATCTCTTCCGTTCGGTGTTGAAACCATAACCGTCTTTGACTTCGGGTTTGACGCCATTGTTGCGCTTGCAGTGGTAAAAACTGCAACACCCTCTTCGATGAATGCCGCCTCATCAAGAACCAACACGCTAACGGCAGAGATACCACGTGCCGCGTTCGGGCCGCTAGCACGTGCAATGATTCTGCAACCGTTGAAAAGTTTCAACTCACTTTTTGCGTCTTTTATGAAGATGGATTTTAGATTTTTTTCAGAACTTGCATCAGGAGAGAAATAATCATTACCCCAAAACCAGCGAGGTACTTGCTCTAAGAAATCACGGACCTTGATTATGATTTCATTTGCTTGGTCAAGTTTATTTGCAATACAAAGTACTGTCTCAGGGGACTCTTTTGATGCGAACACGCATTGTGCGCACACCCAAGCGCTAGTCAATGTTGTTATACCACATTGTCTAGGTTTAATGGCCACAACATTCCTGTTTTCGGAAAGTGCCTCCAAGAATGCCCTTTGTCTTGGAAAACAATGGAATGGGGTTTTTTTGCCTTTGCTTGCGTTGAATGTTGACAAGAAGGTTTCAATGAACCTCATTCTAGTCTGGTCGGCATAGCACAATGCATAAGTGGACTGAATTTCTTTAAAGTCGTAAACCATGTTTCTTAATCTCCTCTAATAGTTTATCTTCATCTGTAATTATCTTTTTGGCACACTTTTTATGTGAAAAATAAAGTAATTTTACCTTTTCTTTAAAAAATAGCATTTTTCTTTAAATTTCAAATTTTAAAGTAAGATAAAAAAAAAATAAAGAGTAAACTTCTTTCTTTACTCTTTATTTGGGCGTTAATATTTTTCTGATTTTGTGCGCCAGCCAACGCCCCTTATGTATTCGCGTTCACCGTTGCGTCTATCTATATCATTCTTGTCAATTCTAGCCCTTTTCCTTTGCGGTGCTGACATATACCTCTCTATGGCATTGTTCTTAAAGTTGTATCCTTGTTTTCTAGCCGCTCTCGCTACTTCTGAGTCACTGCCATATTTCTTTTCATAGTTGTAAACTTTTTTATTGGAGGCATCAATTGCCGCATTGAGTGTGTCATCTGAAATCTCTTTCAGTATCACGTTCACCGACTCTTTCACGATTCTATGAAGGTCTTGTTCTGTTAATCTTATAAGTTTCATTTTCATTGCATATATATATTAGTTTATTGGTCATGCCCAAAGTATTTAGGCAACTCAGACTTTAGGATTGCGTAATAGTCATTAATCATCTCCCCTTCGGCATTTTCATATGCATCCTCAAAAGCGTAAATGTCGCCAAAGGAGCTCAGTTTGTTGAACAAGGCTCGTATTCCGCTGTCGTTATGGCGTGTGGAGAAACGGCTGCACAATGCTCCGAATTCACGGACTGCCTTAACATATATTTTTGTGGCCAATCCTTGTCCGCGTAGGTTCTTATCCAAGAATATGTCGATGTTCAGCAGTTGCCTTTTCCCCATCGGGAATCTTTTATAAATTGGCCTGAAGGTTAGGTTCACCAAGTCCCTAGGTATCTTGACGTTGTCTATTGTAAGGAAAACCTCCTCACCGTATCTATCTTCTTCGCCCTCTGCGAAATCTACGTTGTCAATTGTTGCGTTAGCGAGCAATTCTTCATAGTTACCACCGTTTCCGCCTAGGTCAACAGACTCTTCGAGATAGTTTGGCATGGGTATTTCTTTGACGTCAACGACCAACGAGTCGTCAAACAGTACCAATACTGTTGCCTCGTCTAATGCAAACATATAGCCATTGTAACCCATCTCCATTAGTTCTTTTATTTCGCGTTCCGAGAATCCGTCAATTGGGTCGAAATAACTATCAGCTTGGGTTTGCCAGTCATAATCTTTAAGTTTTGACATATCTACATGGAATTCATAGAGATGTCCATCCTCATATTCATTTGCATATTCTGCGGCGTATTCTAGTTCATCTGCTAGCCATATCTGGCGTTTGTTTTTCATTTTGTCAAACGCCCCACCAATTCCCCTATACCAAATCTCCACGCTATTGTTCTTCGAATTGCCGTCAAACTCGTCCTCTTCAATCACATTTATTTCTTCGTCATTGGCACCTAAATCGTACCCGTTTGTTTCGGCGCTTGCAAAATATGTGTCATTTATCAATGATTTTGATAAGTTTTTTGCATTTATCCTATTCGTAAACGACTGGTAGTCATTGTCGTGTTCTGCATCCTTGATGAGTGAAGTCATGATTTCCTTACCCTTTTCAGTCCTTGACAGCACCTCCTTTGCGGTTGTATTGAACTCATCGATTGGGAATGATACAAACGAAGTGAAGACATATGGAATCAAGTTGGTGTCTTCTATTCCATTGAATAGGTTCTCCCAGAGTCCAACCCCAAGCCTTAAGTCCCAAGGTTCCGCCAATAAAAAATCTGATTTTCGGACGACATATTTTGCCTTGGCAATGTCTTTTGGCAGTCCGTGTGCGGAGAATAGTTCAAACATCCCCTTTATTGCATCTTGAAATAGCAATGGGAATATAATGCCTTGTACATCGATTGATGTCTTGTTTTCCGCTTGGCCCAATCTGACTTCTACATATGCCCCTTGCATCGGTTTTTTGTCCGACATTTCCTCTTTCTTTGTGAATAGGAGATAGTCATTTATCACCCTTATTTCGTCGTATAGCGGACATAAGTCTTGATTTATCTTGTTTATCTCATCTTCATACAGTGTTTTTTTCTTGGCATAAGTATATGCGGCACCTTGTATCAATGAGTTGATTAGGCGCCTCTTTGCAATCGCCTTATCGCCCAATTCAATATCGTCCAAGTCCTTGAAAGTATACCTTGTATCCTCTTCCGATTCTGGTTCCATTCTAACCCCACCTTTAAACTTTACTTTATCCACTAATTTAAAGGTCATATTAATCATCTCACTAGGTATTGCAAAAAGGGTGTTCAATGCGTTTTCGCACACCCTTTCCAATGCGTCCCTAACAGGGCGTTCAATTTCCATACACTCCTTGACCAACGAATTCAGCCTACTCATTAAGTAATCCTCTTCCAATGATTCAAGGTCAAGAGATTCAATTGCATCACACACATCGCAATATCTTGTCTTCAAAATCGTGTAGTCATACGGATACTTGCCATTGCTTGGAAAAACAACGCTATCGCCTATAGAGGTTTCATGTTTTTTAACCCCCTTGAATAAAAAATTAGGCAACAACCTACTGTTGATAATGTCACTTAACGATGATTCTTTAAGATAAATCTTTTTCATGCGTATGGTTATATTTCTTTCAAGAACTTGTCCATTTCACTTTTTGTAAATTGAATTGAATTTTTCCTGAGTTCAATCAATCTACTCTCGTTTGTCGATGATGTGTCATTGTTTTTTGTAAATGTAATTTGCGCATCATCGGAACCTTGGTCTTTGACCATTCTTTGGGCTTGTGCCAATTGTTGTCCAGTTGCGTTTACTGGAACCTCCAATTTCAAACCCTCACCACTTTGGGTGTCTTTCTGACCATCCAACTTGCCAGCATCGGCTGAGGCACTCTTAACACTAGGGTTTTTGTTCATGAGTTGCTTCGCCTTCATTTGCGCTTGTTGTATCCCGTTTGCTGTTCCGATGTTTGCGTCGACATCTTCCTTCAAATTCAAAGATTTTTTGCTGAAGACCTTCATCTCACCCAAACTCTTTAACCCTCTTGCGGTTTTTACCAAAACTTCCATAGTTGAAAAATTCTTTATTATATATCATAAATATCGCAGATAACAAAAAAAAAGCCACATAAGTGGCTTTGTTTATTATCAATATGGACTCTTGAATGGAGTCTGTTTGTTTCTGTATGCTTTAGGCAACTTCTTGTCAAGCCTTTTTGGGTCTCTCTTATCGTTGAGTATGTCATCCAAAGCCTCATCGACCATATTCGACATAGGCTTCCTTGATTCCATCGGCATACCGTCATCACCGCCTTCACCCTCTGTGCCATCTGCGTCATCCACCATGCTCTTTGCATACTTAGTGACTGCGGCTTTGTCCTCTATGGAGAGTTTATTGATTAGGCTCACAAGTTCATCATCTCCATTTTCCATTTGAGGCTCTCCCATAGGTTCATTCATCGGCTCGCCCATAGGCTCGTCCATTGGTTCGTCAATAGGTGGTGCCATTTCTGCGCTTGGTGGCATGCCCATCATGTTATCGCCCATCGGCATTGTCGGTTCACCATTGTCATACGGGACCCTCAGTTTGGTTGGCCTACCCTCGCTTAGATTTTTTTTTTGAGACGCTTCATGGCCTCCGCAATTGCGTTGTCAATTGTTTCCGTGTCAATCTCGAAAGGTGCGCCGTCACCGATTCTCTTTCCATACGGTTCATCATTCCTAACGCTCTCGTCATTCATGTCATAATAACCGTCGAATTCTTGGAAATCTTTCGGAGGCGTCGTCATAACCCTCTTTTGGTATGCTGGGTGTTTTCCAAAGTCATTGAGTTTGTTCATATTGCCACGTGGGACACGATTTGCGTCGGTAAACGGTGTCATTCCGTCTTCGTTCAAGAACTTATTCATGGCCCTTCGGTAACCAGCAGATTCGTAGATTTCAACACCACCACGGCGCCTACTTTCCATTGGCATGTCATCATACTCCACATCACTAACTTCATCATCGTAAAGTTCGTCATCGTCGTATGTACCATCGTCTGTCAAGGTGTCATCAACACCTAGTTTTACGGCAATTTTATTAAGCACGTCCTCCATGGCCTCAACCCTTGATTCAAGGTCATCCTCAAAGACATCATCGTCGTCTTCTTCATCGAAATCATCGTCTTCTTCATCGAAGTCATCGTCCGTACCAAAATCATCGTCGGATACAAACTCTTCGCCGCCATCTGCGCCAAGTCCTTCGCTTCCAAATCCTTCATCATCCACCTCGGTGTCAACGTCAACGTCTTCTTCGTCACCGAAATCCTCTATTGCCTCATCAATTTGTTTACCCTTTTCATCATCAAACGGGTCATTGTTGTCATCGGAAGGACCTTCACCAACACCGACTGTTGGCGTATCTTGACTTTCAGCATCGTGCATAGATTGGTTATGGTTTTCAACCACACCGTTTTTCATCTCACCAGTCTTGGTCACCTTCTTATCGCCATCGATATTCTTGGCTTCAGCATCATCAAAAGGAGCGCTGTCACCAATCTCTGTGCCATGGCTCTTATCCATGTAATCGTCATTGTCTCTGTTCCAACCAAGAACCTCTTCCTCTTTAACAACCTCTTCGGTCATTTCCTTTGGAAGTTCAGCCTTCTCATGGTCAACTGCATCCTCTGCATTGCCAGTTTCTGGTTTCTCCTTCTTAATGTTGTCCTTGCATACCGTCGGCGCATCGCAACACACCGCTTTCTTTTCATTGATTGACATGGCGTTCTTCATAATCTGACGTTCACGAAGAATCTCATTCTTCATCTTCTCAGAAGCCTCAACAACCACATTCTCCTTCTTGTTCAAATCCCAAGACTCAACATCAAATGATGGGTTCTCGCAAGATTCCTTGATGGACATCATCTTGAGGTCGAACTGTTTCTGTGCAAGGGCATAGTTGGAGTATTCGTTCTCCTTGCGGTTCCTGAAACCTCCGATATATTGGTAATCCTCCCTCACTAGATTCTTCTTGTTCGGAGCCTTTTTAATGTAATATTTACTTCCCTCGCGCACGATACCGTAATAATTTCCGTCGGCGCCAAGTTTTTGATATTCAACTGAGCTATACTGGTCTTTTTTGCCCTCGGTTTGGAGACCGTAGTTCATCAAGGACTTCATCCTGCTCAATGTGTCGTTTACATTAGTATTCATCGTAAATTAATATATTAATTTGAACTTATTTTTATATAAATATTATTCAACGTAAAAAAATGCCGAAACCATTAGACTATTAGTATTTTTTCTAAATTTTCGATGTTATTAGAAATCAAACATTCGTGTAATTTTTAACGTCGTCATATGTGCCTTGTAGATTATCCATACCCCTTGTGTCATAAGAAACTTGCCGTATGTTCGGGGAGAACTTGTCCCAAGCACGAATATAGACAATGCTCTTCGGTTTCTGTTTCACCGCGTCCCATTGTACGCATAGGCAGAAGTTGTAACCTATTAGGTCAGAAATTCCTTTGTCGTAAAAGCATTTGTACAGTTTTCCATCCTTGTTATCTTCAATGCTCTGCATAAGGACACCATGATGGCATATGAAGTCCTTTAACGCTTTGCGTTCCGCGTCCCATCTCTTCTTATATGGGTTACTTGTGCTACTCCCGTCAAGGACGCTTTCCTCTTTAAGTAGTTTTATTGCATTCCTATGGTCTTGAATGGATTCGTTTCGATACAATGGATAGGGGACACTTTTTCTATTGGCGTAATCATAGTATTTTGGTATGAAACCGTTTTTACCAGTCATAATCTGTTTCCTATATTGCGGTAGATTTTCCGTTGCCCAAAGAGCAATCTCGCTAGGTCTGCCACATCTTACAAGGACTTGGCCATTTTGCCCATAAACAACCCAATCGCCATTATCTTGGTGAATTGGAATAAAGTTTTTTACATTGGGTCCCCAAAATACCACTTGGTTTTGATTATCGCCATAATGAAATACTTCAACGCCACTAGTTCTAAATATAACGGCCTCATCGCCATATTCGCTATAATCCACGCTTCTATCGTCAATCAAAAAAGCAAAATCATAACCAGCACTTGATTTTTGTGTGCCAGCATTTGTATATGCAAGTCGGTCTATATCTGGTGTTCCTCCAGTGAATCCTTCTTGTGCAATTGATTCTGAATCAGAACCAAAATGAATGCACCATTCATTTTTCACAATTCTATTAAAATCCATAGTGTACCATGACGGTAACTCATAATAATCCGCAATACTTCCCATTTCACTCACAAAATGGTCGCATAGTTTGTTCTCTTCAAGCATGTTTAAAAACATTTGGATTGATGAATCATCTTCATAATCAAACTCGTCATCATTTAATAAATCCTCAAACTCTGAATATCTGTAATATATTTCCTTAATGTATCTCTTAATGTAATAAGAACAAGAATATGCTAAATCTTCGGCTTTTTCACAAGAAGACGCCGTAGATGCCCACTTGAAATATTTGTACAATGGTAAATTATAGTCTTTTTCCAAATACTCGCGTAAAATGTTTCCGTTTATCTGAGCGTTTTCTTTGACATTCCCTAAAGTCTTTATTCCAGCATCAAAATAGCGCATAACGTCTGCAACCACCCTTCTTGGGTTGGCATCCTCATATTCACCATATATTGATTCGCCGCCATCGTTATGGAGTTCAACCGTAACCCACCCGTCATTAAATTTTGCGAACCTCCACAATGCCATTTCTTGTTCCTTTGTCGGCCTCTTCGCAATTTCGGCATATCCTTGGTTGAAGTCTATTCTGATGGCACCCAAGGCCACAAACTCTTCTTGTGTCATTGGCGTGTCAGTTCGTGTTTTAAAGTCTTCTGACCAACTCATGTCCTTTATTGAGCAATGGTCAACAGGTCGTCCGCCACCCATGACGAGGTAGCCATGATTTTGGATATGTCTTCCAGAGAAGTCCAACATTGACCCATCTGGTAGGACATAACCACACTCTCTAACATCGTAGGTCACCCCAAAACGTTTCTTTGCGGCGTCAAATATGTATTCTGCATCGTGTTTTGTTGTCGATTCGTTTATGGAGTTTTGTTTGTTATAGACCATTGATTTTAGGGACCAGAGTTTATCGAGATAACCAGTTCGGCGCAGAACTTTATAGGTAATGTTCCCGATTCCCATTTCTCCGTCACTAGAAAGACTATCTTTCCTCATTTGCCGAACTTTTGCCCAGAGCAAGTCAGCATCTTCTCCAATTTCATCAACAACGTGTGAATCTTCTGCTGACACAAATGCATCACGCATATTGTCAATGATGGTCATTATCTTAGAGGCATTGTCTTTTATTGTGTATTTCTCAATTCCTATTGGTTTTATTTCTCCCTTGCTTGGTTCTTTAATCCATTTATTGTTCTCCAAGTCGTATATTCCGCCGCTTTCAGTCCCCTCATCAACGTCTTGTGCATAAAGTTCAACCTTGAAGCCGTAAATTGTAAGCGTGTCGTGCTCTTCGTTCCATTGTATCTTCTTTGCGTCAAGATACTCTTTTACGAACTCTTTTTTCTCATCTATCTCTGAAAAGTCGACAACCAAATGTAGGTCAATATCTGAATGTTCGGACCAGTTATAGTTACAGATTGAACCAGTTAAGATTATTGATTTTGGTTTAACCCAAGTAATGTTCACAAATGACCAGAAATCGTCAGCAATATCTAATAGTTTTAGTCTAGCTCTAGGGTTTAATGTTCCGCCTCTCCATAATGACGGGGCCAAATTGTCTTTTTTCTTGAACGACGACAAGTCTATATCCGAACTGTCGACCTCATACTCAAGGTTCTCTTTGACGATTAGGCCCTTCAATTTGTCTAAAGAATCTTCGTTGATAAAAATCTTTTTGTTCACTTTTTTTAGTTCAGATATGTTGTCATTTACATGAGGCTTGAACACGGATTTCGCGTCAGCGCCGATTACTTGTGAAAGTTCATCAAGTGACAAGAAACTCCCGTCCCAAAGGTTTGGTAGGTTGTATCTAGAGTATGTGGCTGCGATTTGTCCAAGACTTTGTTTGAAATTAGAAACCATTACAACAAACATTGATAGCCCATACTCATCACACGGAGGTAGTCCCAATCTAAAGGAATCATCATTGAAGAGAAGTTCTGCTGCCTCGTCGTCGGCGCTTGCAATTTCATCTGCGACATCGTCGTAAAAATCAATGTCGTCATCTTGAAATTCTTCTTCGACTGCATCAGCGACGTCAGTCATGTTCTTTTCTCTCAAGGTGTCAAGTAATTGGTCGTATGAGATTGGATGAACTTGGTGGTACCCATCCTTGATGCATATATAGACGGTATATCCATCCGTCATTTGGAAAAAAGCGTCATCATCTTCAAGTATACACCAAGGCGAATGTACCAATACAGTATTAAGATATTTGGCGTCGTCATACGAATCCAACCTAAATATTGTGTAGTTCCCAACCTTTGTTCTTTTTTCAGCAGTTGCATAGGAACCTACTGAGCCTTCAGATGGGATACACTTATCAAGTATGTTTCGTATGAGATTCCAATGTATTTCATCAAACGAGGTCATGCCGAAGTCTTTGGAACCAAGAAATCCTTGATATCCAAACGAATGGCCGCTATGTAGTTTACCCAAGAGATAGTTCAGTTTATACCTATATTCGTTGTCTT
>Ga0247608_10004546_pt1 | contig 15446 bp, 11 predicted proteins | sample 176DNAGHGlowgp2_FD_193490 | JGI IMG/M metagenome (GOLD analysis project Ga0247608, IMG submission 193490) | Sheep rumen microbial communities from Palmerston North, Manawatu-Wanganui, New Zealand - 1766 DNA GHGlow gp2 | ecosystem: Host-associated > Mammals > Digestive system > Stomach > Rumen ...
ACGGTCAACTAGGGTAGCATAAACGCCGCAAGACTCCTCAAACCATTTCTTGAAGCCTTCGGGCAGCTGCCACAACTCGATATATTTCTCAATGCAATCCTTCAGCACGTGACCATTCAGGAAAATCAGCTCACAGGGGAAGATGATAAGTCCCTTGGTGGGGTCACCGTTGAAGGTCTGGTAACGACGATACAACAGCTGAACCAGTTTGCCGGGATAGCTGCTTGCAGGTTTGTCGTCCAACTTACATGCGGGATCGAAAGCGATACCTGCCTCTGTGGTATTAGAAATCACAAAACGAATCTCGGGCTGATCAGCCAGTGCCATGAAGGCATCGTTCTGAGAGTAGGGGTTCAGTGCGCGGCTGATAACGTCGATGCGCTCGAGAGTGTTGACGGGCTTACCGTTCTCACGACCCTGCAGGTTTACGTGATACAGACAGTCTTGACCGTTGAGCCAGTCAACCATACCGCGTTCGATAGGCTGAACGACTACCACACTACCATTGAAATTGGTCTTCTGGTCCATGTTCCAGATAATCCAATCAACAAATGCGCGAAGGAAGTTACCTTCACCAAACTGAATCACCTTTTCAGGCATTACGCTCTTAGGAGCGAATTTTTTGTTTAACGGTTTTAACATAGTGTTGTTTGTTTTAGAATATTGTTTTTAAAATTAGTCGGCAGATTGGAATTCTTCCAGGAAACGGGTGTCGTTCTCTGAGAACATACGGAGGTCTGATACACGATACTTCAGATTTGTGATACGTTCCACACCCATACCGAAGGCATAGCCGCTATACTCCTTAGAGTCGATGCCACACTGCTCCAGCACATTGGGGTCAACCATACCGCAACCCAGAATCTCTACCCATCCGGTGTGCTTACAGAAGCCACAACCCTCGCCACCGCAGATGAAACAAGAGATATCCATCTCGGCGCTGGGCTCAGTGAAGGGGAAGTATGAGGGACGCAGACGAATCTTTGTATCGGCACCAAACATCTCGCGTGCAAACGACAGGAGCACCTGCTTTAGGTCTGTGAACGATACGTTCTTGTCGATATACAGACCCTCTACCTGATGGAAGAAGCAATGGGCACGAGCTGTGATAGCCTCATTACGATATACGCGACCTGGACAGATCACGCGGATAGGAGCGGTTAGTTTGCCGTCCTCAGTATGCATATTCTCCATCACACGGGCCTGAACGCTACTGGTGTGTGAACGGAGCAGTATATTCTTAGTTACATCATTAGGATGCTGCGATACGAAGAAGGTGTCCTGCATATCGCGTGCGGGGTGGTCGGCAGCAAAGTTCATGCGGGTGAACACATGCAAGTCGTCCTCCACTTCAGGACCGTCGGCCAGCACAAAACCCATGCGACTGAAAATGTCGATAATCTCGTTAGTCACAATGGTCAGGGGATGACGTGTACCCAACTGGATGGGGTAGGGTGTACGTGTCAGGTCGATAGCTTCGTCGCCAGTTTCCTGAGTGGTGCATGCCTCACGCAGTGTGTTGATACGGTCGGTGATACGCTGTTTCAGTTCGTTGATTTTCATGCCCACCTCTTTCTTCTGTTCTGCGGGCACGTTACGGAAGTCCTTCATCAGCTCATTCAATTCACCGTTCTTACTCAGGTACTTCAGTCGGAGCTGCTCTACTTCCTCAGCATTCTTTGCCTCCAGCGAGTCAACCTGCTGAAGGAGTTGGTTTATCTTTTCAAGTATCATTTTATATATAAAATTGCAATTTGTGTGCAAAGGTAACTAATTTAATTGAAAATTGATAATTGATAATTGAAAAATTTACTGCCGCATACACAAAAAGTGCAGACGGTTGATAAAAAATTCCTATTATGCAACAAAAGCAGTATCAGAATCAGAATGGAGAGCTGGACACGGGAAACTAAAAAAACAGAGATTTCAAACCCTCTACGCGTACCGTGAACATATATGTACGCAAAGAAAGTTTGAAAATCTCTGTTTTTTAGTGTCCAGTGTCCAACGACTCTGTCCAAATTAGTCAACCATGTGTCTTACATATGTCATAGGTTAATTGTTGTACTCCTGCCAAGACTTTATCTTGATGTCGTCGAGACTCATGGCTGTGAAAGCTTCGATGAAGGCCTTTGCCAAACGTACATTGGTCATCAAGGGGATGTTGTGGTCTATGGCACCACGACGAATCTTGTAACCGTTGGTCAGCTCGCGCGAGGTGTGGTTCTTGGGAACGTTGATAACCAAGCCAACCTTGTGCTGAGAGATGAGGTCCATCACATTGTTCTCGCCAGCTTCATCGGGCCATGCTACGGTGATAGCCTTTACGCCGTTGTCGTTGAAGAACTTGGCGGTGCCGGCGGTAGCGTAGATGGTGTAGCCCTTTTTGGCCAACTGCTGAGCGGGCTCTAAAAGAGAAACCTTGCCTTTGGCACCACCCGATGAAATCAGAACGGCATCCTGAGGAATGCTATAACCAGTGGCAATCAGTGCGTTGAGCAGAGCCTCATTGAGGTCGTCGCCCAAACAGCCTACCTCACCGGTTGAACTCATGTCAACACCCAATACGGGGTCGGCATTCTGCAAACGGGCAAACGAGAACTGAGAAGCCTTGACACCGATGCGGTCGATATCGAACTCGCTCTTCTCTGGACGCTGATAGGGGGCGTCGAGCATAATCTTTGTAGCTGTCTCAATGAAATTACGCTTCAGAATCTTAGATACGAAGGGGAACGAACGAGAGGCACGCAGGTTGCACTCGATAACCTTTACCTCGCGGTTCTTTGCCAGAAACTGGATATTGAAAGGACCTGAGATATTGAGCTCGGATGCAATCTTACAGGCTATCTTCTTAATCTGACGGATGGTAGAGAAATAGATGTGCTGAGCGGGGAACACCATTGTGGCATCACCAGAGTGCACACCGGCATACTCTACGTGCTCAGAAATGGCATATTCAATTACTTCGCCCTTATCAGCCACAGCGTCGAACTCAATCTCCTTGGTTTCAGTCATGAACTTAGAAACCACTACGGGGAATTCTTTAGATACCTCCGTGGCCATATTCAGGAAGCGATGCAGTTCTTCTTCGTCATAGCATACGTTCATGGCAGCACCTGAGAGGACATACGAGGGACGTACGAGTACAGGATAACCTACCTTGTCAACAAATTCCTTCACGTCGTCAAAGCTAGTCAGTGCACGCCAAGCGGGCTGATCAATGCCCAACTTGTCGAGCATGGCAGAGAATTTGTCGCGGTTCTCAGCACGGTCGATATCAACGGGCGAGGTGCCGAGTACGGGCACACCCTGACGGTGGAGCTTCATGGCGAGGTTGTTGGGAATCTGACCACCCACAGAAACGATGACACCGCGAGGCTGCTCCAGATCCATCACATCGAGCACACGTTCCAGTGACAGTTCGTCAAAATAGAGACGGTCGCACATATCATAGTCGGTAGAGACAGTCTCTGGGTTGTAGTTGATCATGATTGACTTATAGCCCAACTTACGAGCGGTGTTGATAGCATTTACTGAACACCAGTCGAACTCAACACTTGAACCGATACGATAAGCGCCTGAACCTAAGACAACTACGGACTTCTCGTTATTGAAATAGTTGATGTCGTGGGCAACGGCATATTTCTCACCTGTAGTGTCGCCGAAAGCAGGTACGTGGGTGTAGGTGAAGTAGAGATAATTGGTAAGTTCTGGATGCTCGCTGGCCACCGTAGGAATACGCTTTACGGAAGGCATGATACCACGCTGCTTACGGAGCTTGCGCACCTCCAGGTTCTCTTTTTCCATGTTGGTTGACTTGGTCTTGAGCACAAAACGTGCAATCTGGAAGTCAGAGAAGCCGCAACGCTTCACCTCAAGGAGCAGTTCGTCAGAGATATCCTCCAGTTTATCTAACTTCTGCAGTTCGTGTTTCAAGTCAACAATATGCTTCAGACGCTCCAGGAACCATACGTCAATCTTGGTGAGTTGTTCAATGCGTTCAATTGTATAACCTTCTTCCAAAGCCTGTGCAATGGCAAAGATACGCAAGTCGGTGGGGTTGGCTAACTCATCGTCGAGATTGTCGAACTTAGTATGGTCATTACCCACAAAACCGTGCATGCCCTGGCCAATCATACGCAGACCCTTCTGAATCATCTCCTCGAAAGAGCGACCGATAGACATAATCTCGCCAACAGACTTCATTGACGAACCTATCTGACGGCTGACGCCAGCAAACTTTGTAAGGTCCCAACGGGGAATCTTACAAATCATATAATCGAGTGAGGGCGCAACATAAGCAGAACTTGTTGTTCCCATCTCGCCAATCTGGTCGAGGGTGTAACCCAGAGCAATCTTAGCTGCCACGAAGGCGAGAGGATAACCCGTAGCCTTTGAAGCCAAGGCAGAAGAACGACTTAGGCGTGCGTTAATCTCAATGATGCGGTAATCGTTGGTCTCTGCATTGAAGGCAAACTGGATGTTACACTCGCCTACGATGCCCAGATGACGCACACAATTGATAGTGATCTCCTGCAACATCTTGACCTGCTCCTCGGTCAATGAACAAGTAGGTGCTACCACGATACTCTCGCCTGTGTGGATACCCAGAGGATCGAAATTCTCCATAGAGGCCACGGTGAAGCAGCGGTCGTTGGCATCGCGGATACATTCGAACTCAATCTCCTTCCAGCCCTTAAGACTCTCTTCTACCAGAATCTGAGGTGCAAAGGTGAAGGCCGACTCTGCCAACTCCTTAAAGGCCTGCTCGTCGGGACAGATACCTGACCCCAGTCCCCCCAGTGCATAAGCCGAACGAATCATGATGGGGAAACCAATCTCATGGGCTGCCTTCAGGGCATCGTCCATATTTTCTACGGCATGACTTACGGGCGTCTTCAGATTAATCTCGTCGAGTTTCTTTACGAAACGGTCACGATCCTCGGTATCCATGATAGCCTCAACACTGGTACCCAGCACCTGTACACCATATTCCTTGAGTGTACCGTTCAAATAAAGTTCTGTACCGCAGTTTAGGGCTGTCTGTCCACCAAATGCCAAAAGGATACCATCAGGACGTTCTTTCTTAATGATTTCCGTAACAAAATGCGCATTAACCGGTTGGAAATACACTTGGTCGGCAATACCTTCTGAGGTCTGGATGGTGGCAATATTGGGATTTACCAACACGCTCTTGATACCCTCTTCACGCAGGGCTTTGAGTGCCTGCGAACCCGAGTAGTCAAACTCACCTGCCTGTCCGATTTTCAGTGCGCCCGAACCGAGTACGAGCACCTTCTTAAGATTCTTTTTGTTCATTTATTTTAGGGTTTAAGTCAATTTGCTTGCAAAGTTACTAATATTTATTGAAATATCACGCCAAAATTTGAATATTTTTGCACTATAAGCACTAGTTTGAATAGCGGATTAATTTATATGCATTATTTCAGCGTCTTATACTGAAAAATCCGATGCGATGATTACGCCCTTTCTTACCCAGTGAGCGAATCTGATAGATACCATCGGGAAGGTCGTTGACAGGCAAAACTGAGGTGTAGGGTCGTAGAGCTACCTGACGACCATCGAGGCTCTCGATGACAACGAAATCAGCATCTAACACAGCACCTTTTTCTGGTAGTGCGACAGGATGTCCGTCGGTTTTGCAGATAACTGGTGCAGCATATCGTTTTCCTGCATTAAGCAGAAGTTGGGCCGGTGTACTCTCGATGCCATAACGGTTTATTGCGGTGACAGCATAGTTTTTACCGTTGACAGGCACTAGGAGACTAGTCTTATTCAGACGCATAGCCACAAGATTCTCAGGCTTGGTAATATCTACAGGAAAGTCCTCACTGGCATATATATTATAAAAGATGTTCGGAGAATCACTATGGTCGGTGGAAGTCTGCCAAGTGAGTGTGTTTTTATGTAGGGTGAGCTGTTTGGGTTCGGCAGGTGCAGGTTGTCCGGTCCAAGTCATAGGAGGTACGAGAGCGGGTGTCTGGTTGAAACGGACGGTAAAGTCGTATATACCTTTAACGTTGTCGGTAAAGAACTTAGAACGGAAGAAACAATGTCCCATGCCCAACTGACGACTGACATTCATCTGACGGACTACTTGTTCGAGTGTCCACTTACCCTCGCGTGGGTCGAGAAAATAGATGCCAAGACCGGGTACTACAGGACGTCCGGCACTCTGTTCCTGCCAGTCAATAGCGAAGGGAAAAAAGTTGTTTCCCTGAAAATACATCATAGGAAAGAGTCCATCCATCAGGCCGTCGTGCAGCCATGACTGAGCATCTTGGCACACGGTGGTACGAGCGTTCCATCCACCGGCACGGTAGCGGCGCAGGTCGTCGTATTTGCCGATAGGCGAACAGGTGAGTTTAACCCAGGGTTTCTCGGCCTTGACAACCTTGTTGATCTTGCGGACAATGCTGGTGATATACTCGCGCCCCTGCGGACGACTCACCTTGATTTTCCAGGTTTCGGGATAGCGGATGTAGTCCAGGTGGATACCGTCAACATCATAGTTTGTTACAATTTCCTTGCAGATGGAAGCGATATAATCACCTGTCTGACTCTGTTCTGGATCCATATAACCATCGTCTCCAATCTTTTTTATGAGCTTGGGGAATTTCTGACGCAACTGTTTGCAACCCAGTTTGTTCCATTTGCCTACAGGGATGGTCACTACCCATGCATGGCACTCCATGCCACGCTGATGACACTCGTCGATACAGAGTTGCAAAGGATCATAGGAAGCCTTGCGACCTGGCGTGCCCGTGATACAGCCGTCCCAAGGTTCAATGGCCGATGGATAGATGGTGGTGCCACGAACGCGTGTCTGAATGAGTACCGTATTTATGCCAGCTTTCTTTAATTGGTCCAGTATCTGAGTAAGTTCACGTTTCTGAGTTTCTGCCTGGTAGGAATGAGGCCAGTCGATACCACCGATAGTAGTGAGCCATACAGCTCTGATTTCATACTTGGGGGATTGCGCCTGGGATACAAGAAAAGCGCATGTGAGAATAAGAAAACAGATAAATTTCTTCATTTCTTGATGTTTTGCCTGCAAAGGTAGAAAATAATTATGAAATATGAATTATGAATTGTGAATAATTTTGTATCTTTGCATCGTCAAATTTGATAAAAGAATAGTAGAAATGATTACTTTTGTATTGAGCCTCGCGGCTCTGATTCTGGGCTATTTTGTTTATGGCCGTTTTGTAGAGAGTGTTTTCGGACCTGACGACAGACCTACGCCTGCCATTGCTAAGGCCGATGGTGTGGACTTTATGGTGCTGCCTTCATGGAAGATTTTCATGATACAGTTTCTGAATATTGCAGGTACCGGACCTATCTTTGGTGCTATTATGGGTGCTCAGTTTGGACCAGTAGCCTATCTGTGGATTGTCCTTGGATGTATCTTTGCTGGTGCTATGCACGACTATATGAGCGGTATGCTCTCTATACGTAACGGAGGTGCTAACCTTCCGGAGATTATTGGTAAATATCTGGGCAATGCGCCTAAGCAGGTGATGTTGGTCTTCTCTGTATTCCTGTTGATGATGGTGGGTGCCGTGTTTGTGTATAGTCCTGCCTTATTGTTACAGAAACTGTGTCAGGATGATATGCCAAGTGTTGAGATACTGAGTAACAGTACATTCTGGATTATTGCCATCTTTGCATATTATATCACTGCCACAATGATGCCTATCGATAAGATTATCGGAAAAATTTACCCCTTGTTTGCCTTTTCTCTGCTATTTATGGCAGTAGCTTTGATGGTCATGCTTTTTGTGAAGATGCCTCATATCCCTGAGATTTGGGAGGGAGTACATGGTGACCTGCTCACCCCAAAGAATGTTTTCCCCTGTTTGTTTATCACCATTGCCTGTGGTGCTATCAGTGGTTTCCACGCCACGCAGAGTCCGTTGATGGCACGCTGTGTGAAGAGTGAGAAGATGGGACGTCCTATCTTTTATGGAGCCATGATTACTGAAGGTCTGGTGGCTCTTATCTGGGCAACTGTTGCTATGTATTTCTTCTACAATGAGCCCATGCCTGGCTACAAATTGATACCTGGTGGCGAGGCTGTAGTGAGTAAGGCACCTGCCATCGTGAGCATGATATGTGATAATTGGCTGGGCCTTTTCGGTAGTATTTTGGCTATTCTTGGTGTGGTGGCAGCACCTATTACCAGTGGCGATACGGCCTTACGCTCAGCACGACTGATAATAGCTGACTTTATCCATCTGGAACAGAAAACAATACGGAAGCGGCTGTATGTCTGCATCCCTATGTTTGCTGTTGTTATGCTTTTACTCATCTGGCAGATGGAAAATCCCAAGGGCTTCGACGTCATCTGGAGTTGGTTCGGATGGAGTAACCAAACACTGTCTGTCTTCACCCTTTGGGCCATCACAGTTTATCTGTATCAGCATAAGAAGAACTACTGGATAGCATTGATTCCTGCTGTGTTTATGACGACAGTAAGCATCGTGTATTTGCTTACGGAACAGATTTTCTGATGGCATGATAATACATAATATAAATAACATGATGACGACTATTTTTTAATGAAAAGATAACTATTATGAAAAAACTACTGTTTACAATGCTATGTGGACTGATGTTTTCAGTCGCTGGCAACTCTCAGACACAGGATCGTCTGCCTTTCGCTAAAGATAAGATCTATGCTTCTGCAGGCTTGTCGAACTTCGACTTCAACTGGAGCAAAAACCAGAGCTGGCACATGGACCTGAACGCAAAGTGCGGTTATCTGTTTGAAGATGACTGGATGATTACTGGTACGCTGGGCTATGACTGGCATAAAAAGGGTGAGAACACCTTTACTATTGGAGCTGGACTGCGTTACTATATCGAACAAAACGGATTGTATCTGGGCGCCAGCGCCAGCTATCTAGACAATCCTGTTCGCAAGGATTTTGTGCCAAGCGTGCAGTGTGGATATGCCTATTTTCTGAATCGTACTGTAACCGTTGAGCCTGAGGTGTATTATAACCTCAGTACGAAAAATGTAACGGAGTATAGCGGTTTCGGCATTCGTATCGGTCTTGGTATTTATTTTGAGTAATGAAGATATTATGTTAAGTGTTGAAGAATTAAATGACAAATTGATTGACCTCGCTTTTGCAGAGGATATTGGCGATGGTGACCACACCACGTTATGTTGCATTCCAAAGGAGGCTGTGGGTGAGTCAAAACTGCTGATTAAGGAGGAGGGTATTTTTGCTGGAGTGGAGATTGCTAAAGAGGTATTCCACAGATTTGATCCAGACCTTGAGGTGGAAGTATATGTCAAGGACGGTGCCCATGTGAAGCCAGGCGATATTGTGATGAGCGTGAAAGGCAAAGAACAGAGTCTGTTACAGACTGAACGCCTGATGCTGAATATCTTGCAGCGAATGAGCGGTATAGCCACGATGACACACAAATATCAGCAGGCTCTGATTGATGCTGGTACCAAGACACGTGTGCTTGACACCCGTAAGACAACACCTGGTATGCGTATGCTTGAGAAAGAGGCCGTGAAGATTGGTGGTGGAATGAATCATCGTATAGGTTTGTTTGATATGATTCTGCTGAAGGATAATCACATTGATTTCTGCGGTGGCGTACATAATGCCATCAGTCGTGCAAAACAGTACTGTAAGGATAACGGTAAAGACTTGAAGATTGAGTGCGAGGTGCGTAACTTCAAGGAATTGGACGAGGCGTTGGAAGAGGGGTGTGACCGCATTATGTTTGATAACTTCACCCCCGAAGAGACAGAGAAAGCTGTAAAACTGGTTAATGGACGTGCCGAGACTGAATCGAGTGGCGGTATCACGTTTGACACAATGATTCCCTATGCTAAAGCGGGTGTTGACTTTATCTCGTTTGGCGCACTCACACACTCGGTAAAGGGACTTGATATGAGTTTCAAGGCTGCTGGCAGCGATAAACTGATTATAAAATAAAAAATGAAAAGACAACTGATTATATCGGCTATGCTCGTCGCTTCAGCGGGGGCAATGGCTTGTACTAACTTTATTGTAGGTAAAAAAGCCTCTGTAGATGGCTCCGTGATTTGTTCATATAGTGCTGACAGTTATGGTATGTTTCAGGGATTGAAACATCAGCCGGCGGCAAAGCATCCGAAAGGAACAATGCGTCAAGTCTATGACTGGGACACAAATAAATATGGTGGTGAGATTCTGGAGGCTGAAGAAACCTACAATGTCATTGGTAATATTAATGAATGGCAGGTAACCATCGGTGAGACAACTTTTGGAGGTCGTGAGGAGATGGTGGATACCACCGGTATCATCGACTATGGTTCACTGATTTATATCACCCTGCAGCGTGCGAAGACAGCCCGTCAGGCAATTGACATCATGACATCACTCGTAGAAAAGTATGGTTACTGCTCTGAGGGTGAGACGTTTACTATCTGCGACCCCAATGAGGCTTGGATTATGGAAATGATGGGTTGCGCCAGCGACCGAAAGGTGGAGAAGGGCCGCACGGTATGGGTGGCTCTGCGCATACCAGATGATATGATTTGCGGTCATGCTAACCAGAGTCGTATCACAAAGTTTAATATGAAGGACAAGGAGAATGTGCGCTACTCCAAGAACGTGGTCTCTTACGCCCGTAAGATGGGATGGTTCAAGGGTAAGGATGAGGACTTCAGTTATAATGCTGCCTATGCTGCTCCTGATTTTTCAGGTCGTCGTATCTGTGATGCACGTGTATGGAGTTTCTTCAACCGTTATGCCGATGGTATGGACCGTTATATCCCCTGGGCTGAAGGTCATGATGCTAACGCAGAGGTGATGCCTCTGTGGGTGAAGCCCAATAAGAAACTCTCTGTGCAGGATGTGGAAACGGCTATGCGCGACCATTTCGAGGATACACCATTTGCGCTGGATAGCGACATGGGCGGTGGTATCTGGGAAATGCCCTATCGTCCTACACCTCTTTATTATAAGGTGGATGGCAAGGAGTATTTCAATGAGCGTCCCGTATCTACACAGCAGGCCGGCTTTGTGTTTGTAAGTCAGATGCGTTCTTGGTTGCCACGTCAGATTGGTGGCTGTTTCTGGTTTGCCAATGATGATGGTAATATGGTACCTTTCACACCTGTGTATTGCTGTGCTACGAAGGCTCCCCGTCCTTACGACACACCAGGTGCTGATGAGCTGAACTTCTCCATGGACAATGCTTTCTGGGTACAGAACTGGGTGAGCAACATGGTTTATCCACGTTACTCTATGCTTTTCCCATCCTTGAAGGAGGTTCGCGACTCGCTGGATAATTCATATTTCCGTGCTCAGAAAGAGGTTGAGGATAAGGCGCTGACACTCGACGAGGCAGCACGTACAAAATATCTCACAGCCTATACAGCAGAGAAGGCTGAACAGATGTTGGCTCGTTGGCAGAAACTGGCTACTTATCTTATCGTGAAGTATAACGATATGACAGTTAAGCCAGAGGAGAATGGTCAGTTCACCCGTACAAAGTACGGACTTGGTGCTACGGTGAAGCGTCCTGGTTATTCTGAGAAGTATGCACGCGAAATCGTTAAGCAAACAGGTAAGAAGTTTGAGAAATAACAAGTGCGGTAGCAAATTATTCACTTTTCACTATTCACTATTCACTTAGAAATATGGCTACAGTTGACGACAAGAAAGTGATTTTCTCAATGGTTGGCGTAAGCAAGACCATTCAGCAAAATCAGAAACAAGTTCTTAAGAATATTTACCTCAGTTTCTTCTATGGTGCCAAGATTGGTATCATCGGTCTGAACGGTGCAGGTAAGTCCACATTGATGAAAATCATTGCCGGACTGGACCAACAATATCAAGGCGACGTGGTATGGAGCCCCGGCTATAGCGTGGGCTACCTTCCACAGGAGCCACCTCTTAATGAAGAGAAGACCGTCAAGGAGAACGTGATGGAAGGCGTTCAGCATGTGTATGATGCATTGGCTGAATATGATGAGATTAATGTAAAGTTTGGTTTGCCGGAATACTATGAGGATCCTGATAAGATGGAGAAACTGATGAACCGTCAGGCTGAACTGCAGGACATCATTGATGCTACCGATGCATGGAACATGGATTCTAAACTGGACCGCGCCATGGCGGCACTTAACTGTCCTCCGGGCGATTGGAGCGTGAAGAATCTCTCTGGTGGTGAGCGTCGTCGTGTGGCGCTCTGCCGATTACTCCTTCAGAAACCTGATGTGCTGCTCCTCGATGAGCCTACCAACCATCTGGATGCTGAGAGTATCGACTGGTTGGAGCAACATCTGCAGCAGTATGAGGGTACGGTGATTGCCGTGACGCACGACCGTTACTTCCTGGACGATGTGGCTGAGTGGATTCTGGAACTGGATCGTGGTGAGGGTATTCCCTGGAAAGGTAACTACTCTTCATGGCTGGAACAGAAGAGTCAGCGTCTGGCGCTGGAAGAGAAGGCCGCCTCAAAGCGTCGCAAGACGTTGGAGCGCGAGCTGGAGTGGGTGCGTATGGCACCGAAGGCACGTCAGGCAAAGGGAAAGGCTCGTCTGAACTCATACGACAAGATGTTGAATGAGGAACAGAAACAGAAGGAGGAGAAGTTGGAGATCTATATCCCCAACGGACCACGTCTGGGTAATAAGGTTATTGAGGCTGTCCATGTGGCGAAGGCTTATGGTGACAAGACGCTGTTCAGCGACCTTAACTTCAGTCTGCCACCTAATGGCATCGTTGGTGTTATCGGACCTAATGGTGCCGGTAAGACTACTTTGTTCCGTCTTATCATGGGCTTGGAACAGGCTGATGCTGGCACTTTTGAGGTTGGTGAGACTGTGAAACTGTCGTATGTTGACCAGCAGCATAAAGACATCGACCCAGACAAAAGTGTCTATCAGGTGGTGAGTCAAGGTAATGAGACAATCCGCATGGGCGGACGTGATATCAACGTCCGTGCCTATCTGAGTCGCTTTAACTTCAGCGGTGCTGATCAGGAGAAGAAATGTGGTGTTCTCTCTGGTGGTGAGCGTAACCGTCTTCACCTGGCTATCGCTTTGAAGCAGGAGGGCAACGTCTTGCTTCTCGATGAGCCAACCAATGATATTGACGTGAACACGCTGCGTGCGCTGGAGGAAGGTCTTGAAGCCTTTGCCGGTTGTGCTGTCATCATCAGTCACGACCGTTGGTTCCTGGATCGTATCTGTACGCATATCCTTGCTTACGAGGGCGATGGTAATGTCTTCTATTTTGAGGGTAACTACAGCGAATACGAATCGAATAAGGCTCAGCGCTTAGGACTGGAAGAGCCCAAACGTGTGCGCTATCGTAAGCTGATGGATGAATGATATCTTGAATAAGATGATAAGAAAAGCCCTGACTAATTCAACTAAGTCAGGGCTTTTAATTTATTGGTATTCAAAGGTTCCGAACTCACTCTTAATCGTTAATGAGCGCTGTCCTTCTTCAATATGACCGATTACCTGTGCGTCGATATTGAATGACTTCGATATCTCGATAACTTTTTCTGCCATCTCAGGACGTACGTAGATTTCCATACGATGACCCATATTGAAGACCTGATACATCTCCTTCCAATCGGTGCCTGAACATTCGTGGATAGCACGGAAGAGGGGAGGAACGGGGAACATATTGTCCTTGATGACACGACAGTTGTCATTGACAAAATGCAGAACCTTGGTCTGAGCACCACCAGTACAGTGTACCATACCGTGGATCTCTGGACGAATCTCATCCAGCAGACGTTTGATGACGGGTGCGTAGGTGCGGGTGGGAGAGAGAACCAACTGACCAGCATCAACGGGAGAGCCTTCTACAGCATCAGTAAGTTTATACTTGCCGCTATATACCAAATCATTAGGAACGGCGTGGTCGAAACTCTCGGGATATTTCTCTGCCAGATATTTTGAGAATACATCATGGCGGGCTGAAGTCAGACCGTTACTGCCCATACCGCCATTGTAGCGTTTCTCGTATGTGGCCTGTCCAGTAGAAGAGAGACCAACGATAACATCGCCAGGACGGATATTGGCATTGTTGATGACATCGCTGCGCTTCATGCGACAGGTAACGGTAGAGTCAACGATAATGGTGCGAACAAGGTCGCCAACATCGGCTGTCTCACCACCAGTAGGATAGATACCGATACCCATCTCACGGAGCTCGCTGAGCAACTCATCCGTACCATTGATGATAGCCGAGATGACCTCACCGGGTACCAGCATCTTGTTACGTCCGATGGTAGAAGATACCAGGATATTGTCCACGGCACCTACACAGAGCAGGTCGTCGGTATTCATCACGATGGCATCCTGCGCAATGCCTTTCCATACAGAGAGGTCGCCCGTCTCTTTCCAATACATGTAGGCCAACGACGACTTGGTTCCTGCACCGTCGGCATGCATGATGTTACAATACTCAGGGTCGCCCCCCAGAATATCAGGGATAATCTTACAGAAAGCCTGTGGATAGAGTCCCTTGTCAATGTTCTTGATGGCTGCGTGGACATCTTCCTTTGCGGCACTGACGCCACGCTGCATATAGCGGTTATTACTCATAATTCCTTATTGGTACAATTTCTTTTGAAGCGTACTTTGCTTGTTTAAAATTCAACTTTAGGAGCATTCTCAGAACCTGCGGCAGCCTCGAACTTGTCCATTGTTTCGAAGCCGAAAAATCCTGCTAATAGATTGTTTGGGAAACTACGAACTTTTATATTATATGCCTGTACGGCTTTATTGAAATTATTACGTTCTACGTTAATGCGGTTTTCTGTTCCCTCCAATTGGACCTGCAACTCGCGAAAGTTTTCGTTAGCTTTTAGGTCTGGATAAGCCTCTCCAATTGCGATGAGCCTTCCCAATGCGTTTGATAATTCACCTTGAGCCTGTTGGTATTCTTTAATATTTTCAGCATTCAGTGTGATGCTAGTAGCTTTTGAGCGTGCATTAACTACACCTTCCAATGTCTCTTTCTCATGAGTAGCATAGCCTTTGACAACTTCAACCAAATTGGGAATGAGATCTGCACGACGTTGGTAGGCCGATTGTACATTTGCTAATGCTGTAGAGGCTTCTTCTTGTACACCAATCATTCCATTGTAGGTAACCTTTGCCCAGCCTAAGATTCCGATAGTCCCAATGACAAAAAATACTGCCACAACGGCCAAAACTATTAATGCAACATTGCTTTTTTTCATAATTACAAATTATTTTATGGTTATTATTATCTTTTATTTACCAGCTGGATGTGGCACCACCGCCACCACTGCTACCGCCGCTGAAGCCACCTCCGAAACTGCCTCCTCCAAAGCCGCTACTGCGACCGCCGCCAGTACCGATAATAACGGGGCCGGTATAGTGGCTCTTCTCAACAAACGGGTTGGGGCGTAACATACCA
>Ga0247608_10004547_pt1 | contig 15446 bp, 13 predicted proteins | sample 176DNAGHGlowgp2_FD_193490 | JGI IMG/M metagenome (GOLD analysis project Ga0247608, IMG submission 193490) | Sheep rumen microbial communities from Palmerston North, Manawatu-Wanganui, New Zealand - 1766 DNA GHGlow gp2 | ecosystem: Host-associated > Mammals > Digestive system > Stomach > Rumen ...
CGCTTCTGCGATCTCTGAACTCATTCCCTGTTCTTCTGACGAGATTCTGACAGCTTCAACCGGTGTCATCGGCACGAGGCTCCCTCTGGATAAGATCCTTCCCGTTGTTCCCGGACTCGTAAGCGGGCTGTCTGATTCTGCAGAGGCCGCACATAATGCCGAATACGCAATGATGACGACTGATACGCTTCCCAAGGAAGTCGCTGCCACATTAACTCTCAAGGACGGCAAGGAAGTCACGATCGCAGGTATCGCGAAGGGATCAGGAATGATCCATCCAAACCTCGCTACGATGATCTCCGTCTTCACTACCGACGTCAAAGCCGGCAGGGATGTTCTTGATAAGGCTTTGAGATCAGCTGTCGCACATACATTCAACAGGGTAAGCGTCGACGGTGATACGTCCGTATGCGATTCCGTGATCATCATGGCTAACGGAGCATCCGGCTGCGATGAGATCACACTTGATTCAGATGATTACGAGCTCTTCGAGAAGGCTCTGACGGGTCTGTCCGAGGATCTGGCGAGGATGATCGCATCCGACGGCGAAGGTGCTACGAAGTTCGTTGAGATCACCGTAACGGGTGCTGCCAGCGCAGATGATGCCAAGCTCGTCGTAACGTCTGTTGCAAGGTCACCTCTGGTCAAGACTATGATATTCGGGGAAGATGCTAATTTCGGAAGGATCATAACGGCTGCAGGTTACAGCGGAGCGAAGTTTGATCCCGAGAAGATCGATATCAAACTGTGCGGTCTCCTCACTTGTGAGAATGGTGCATCTCTTGCTTTCGATGAGGAACTTGCCAAAAAGCTCCTGTCTGAGCACGATCTTAAGATCGACATCATCCTCCACGAGGGTTGTTTCTCTGACAGGATGTATACTTGCGATTTCTCTTATGATTATGTAAAGATCAACGGAAGCTACAGATCTTAGTCTCAGATCTTCAGATCATTGGAATCAAGGATAACCGTAAAAGGTCCGTTATTTACGAGGCTCACTATCATGTGCGCACCGAATTCGCCTGTCTCGACAACATCGATCTCCTGCCTTACGAGATCAACGATGTGATCGAACAGCCTTGAAGCTTCGTCCGGTGCCGCCGCGTTAAGAAAATTGGGCCTGTTCCCCCTTCTCATGTCCGCATACAATGTGAACTGTGAGATCATTAGTATCTGTCCCCCGACATCTTTTACCGAGAGATTTGTCTTGCCGTTCTCATCCTTGAATATCCTGAGCTGGATCAGCTTCCTGACCATCCTGTCGGCGATCTCTTCCGTGTCACCCTGTCCGATACCTGCGAGGACAAGATAACCGCGTTCAATGCTGCCAACGGTCTTGCCGTCAACATCGACTTTGGCATTATCTACTACCTGGATAACAAATCTCATTTCTTGCCAAACTCCGCATCAGAATTCTGAAGTTCATACATATACCATGCACCCTTATACTCATAGGCAATACCATAGACTTCACGGTACCTGTTTGTGCCATCCACGGTAAAATACACCTTGATGTGATCGATGTGCATCGCAGTGATCTCGTTATCAGACTCCGCACCGACAAGGAACGCGATATTGTGGCGGTAGAAATCAGCATCACTGTATCCGCCCGCTACGCTGAGCTCGTTATAGTTCAGGTACTGCGTACCTACGAAAGTCCCGTCGTCCTCAAGAGTCTTTACATACTGATCAAAAAGATCGATGCCGGCGTTTTTCGAATCTGTTATGAACTGTTCCGGGAAGCACTTCTCAAAGAGCTCCCTGTCATTGTTAAAGATGGATTCCAGAAAGCCTCTTACTACGAAGTCAGAAGCAGAATTAACTTCAGCGGCAGTGACGGGAGCATCAACATCCATCTTGCTCACATTGTTGTTGCATCCTGCAACGCCCAACACAAAAACACCGACCAGTAACAGACTTAATAATCTTCTCATGTTAACCTCACTTATTCACCGTGTATTATCTTGTCGACCTTATCAATGTATTCCTTTATCTTTGCCTCGTAGCCGATGACTGTAGGCTCATAGTACTTATGACCTATGGTCTTATCCGTCATGTACTGCTGCTTCACCACGTGTCCGGGGAAGTCATGAGCATACTTATATCCGACACTGTAGCCCATCTCCTCCATTCCCTTGGCAGGAGCATTGCGCAGGTGCATCGGAACGACGCCCGTATCAGTATTCTCCACCTCTGAGAGGGCCTTGTCTATCGCAAGATAGGATGCATTGGACTTAGGTGATGCGGCAACTACTATGCATGCTTCTGCAAGAGGGATCCTCGCCTCCGGCATTCCTACGGCGACTGCGGTCTGGAAGGCTGCAACAGCTATGAGGAGCGCGTTGGGATTTGCAAGCCCGACATCCTCGGCAGCGCAAATCATGATGCGCCTTGCGAGAAATTCTATAGGCTCCCCCACCTTGAGCGCCCTTGCAAGATACAGGATGGCGGCATCAGGATCAGAGCCCCTCATGGACTTGATCATGGCACTGATATTATCGTAGTGGTTCTCACCGTCCTTATCGAAAGCTATCAGCCTGTTCTGCATGCAGTCAGCAATGACTTCATCAGTTATGACTATCCTGCCTTCCATGTCCGGTGCAGTCGTGACAACGGCAAGTTCCAATGCCTTGAGTGCATTACGGGCATCGCCGTTGCTGTTATATGCGATCTTGGATACTGTCTCATCGGAGATGACCACATCAGTATCACCATATCCCCTCTCACTGTCAGACAGGGCATTCTTCAGTATCTTCTCAATATCAGTCTGTTCGAGCGGCTTGAGCTGCAGGACCGTTGACCTTGATATGAGAGCCTTATTGACTTCGAAGAAAGGATTCTCAGTCGTCGCACCGATAAGAATGACCGTTCCGTTCTCCACATAAGGGAGCAGGCAATCCTGCTGGAGCTTGTTGAACCTGTGTATCTCGTCGATAAAAAGGACCGTCTTCTTACCTTCGCTCAGGATCGGATTTTGGGCATCTGATATGACATTCTTGATGTCTGATACGCCTGCCGTAACAGCATTGAGCTGCTCGAACCTGGAACTTGTCGCATTGGCGATAACCCGTGCAAGCGCAGTCTTACCGACCCCCGGGGGACCAAAAAGAATAATTGAGGACAGAGAGTCTGCCTCAATCATTCGTCTTAGCATCTTCCCTTTACCGATTATGTGCTCCTGGCCTGCATATTCGTCAAGCGTCCTTGGAGACATACGGTAAGCGAGCGGCTTGATCTTGTTATCGTTATAATCTGACATTACTTAAGATCAGGATAGAGCGGATATTTGGAAGTCAGGGCAGCAACTCTGCTGATGACTTCTTCCTTCTTATTATCAAATTCAAAGATGCAGGCTGTGATAAGATCAGCGATCTCACGCATGTCATCTTCGTTCATGCCCCTTGATGTAACGGCAGCAGTACCGATCCTGACACCGGAAGTAACGAAAGGCTTCTCGGGGTCGAACGGGATGGTATTCTTGTTGGCGGTGATATTGCATTCATCAAGCCTGAGCTGGAGATCCTTACCGGTAATGCCCGTTCCTCTCAGATCGATGAGCATGAGGTGGTTATCAGTGCCGCCCGATACGAGATTAACACCATTGGCAAGAAGTCTCTCGGACAGAGCCTTTGCGTTCTTTATGATGTTGCCGGCATACTCTCTGAATTCAGGTGTGAGAGCTTCCTTGAATGCAACAGCCTTAGCAGCGATGATATGCATAAGAGGGCCGCCCTGCTGACCGGGGAATACAGCTGAGTTGATCTTCTTGGCAAGTTCTTCATCATTGCACATGATGACGCCGCCGCGGGGACCTCTCAGAGTCTTGTGAGTTGTTGTAGTAGTGATATCGGCAACAGGTACCGGATTGGGGTGAAGTCCTGCTGCTACGAGTCCTGCGATGTGAGCCATGTCAACGAAGAGGTAAGCGCCTACTTCATCTGCGATCTCGCGGAACTTCTTGAAATCGATGATCCTGGGATAAGCAGAAGCTCCGGCAACGATAACCTTGGGCTTGCACTCGAGTGCCTTCTTCCTGACTTCCTCATAATCGATCATCTGTGTCTCGGGATTGACCTGATAGAACTCGGAATGATATGTCCTTCCGGATACGTTCAGCTTCATGCCGTGTGTCAGGTGGCCACCGTGAGAAAGATCCATGCCGAGGATCGTATCGCCGGGTTCAAGGATGGCAAAATAAACAGCAGTATTTGCCTGTGCACCTGAGTGAGGCTGTACATTGGCATACTTGGCACCGAAGATCTGCTTAAGCCTGTCAATAGCGAGCTGCTCTACAATATCCACATACTCGCATCCGCCGTAATATCTCTTTCCGGGATAACCCTCTGCATACTTGTTCGTAAGAGGTGATCCTGCAGCTTCCATGACAGCTTCCGAGACAAAGTTCTCAGAAGCGATCAGTTCGATCTTGTTACGCTGTCTGTTAAGTTCCTGTGAGATCGCGGAAAAGACCTCCGGATCCTCTGCCCTGATGTAATCGTACATATATATAACGCCTCCAAATTAATTTTTTCTTGGAATAGTTTACTTTATTTATTATTATTAGTAAACAGCGATTTTTATTTCGTGTAGTCAGGCTTTACGCCGATCATCTCACCATTCGGACCAAGCCTTCTGGGAATGATGATATGTCCTGTGATATTTCCGAAAACATCAATGATGTCCTGTTCGTTGATCTGGAAATCAAAATCGACCATATTGTCATTAGCGGTAAAGATCTGATTTGTGAAATGATGCTCCTCATCCACGACCTTCTCGGTCTTCGGCGTAAGGAAATACTTCTTCCATGTCAGGTAGTCAAACTTCTCGGCAGGTCCCTCCAGCTTCAGCAGGCGTCTCATCGTGCCATTGACGACCACGGTCTTCCAATTGGAATCGACCACAACTACCGGGAAAGGTACACTCTCAACAAGGAGATCCTTGTCACGCCTTACATTAATGAGTTCCGTAACATCATGTGCTATGCCGACAGTACCGATAATGTCACCAAATTCATTGAACAGAGGTGATTTATACGTTGCCAGCTTCATCATTCCGTCGATCGTAGTTATCGTCTGGTCAAGGGCAAGCGTCCTCTGTTCCTTGATCACGAGTTCGTCAGAATCAACAATGTCAGCATCCTTATTGAAGTCAGTATCAACATTCCAGATCTGATCATCGGTCTTGCCCTCACATTCCTTTTGCGGCCTGCGGACGATCTCGGCAAAAGACTCGTTAACATAAGAGATACGTCCCTCAAGGTCCTTATACCATGCAGGATCGGGAATGGAATCCATCGCGGTTGAATAAAGATTACGGTAGAACCATGCGTCATAGTTTGCCTTGATATAAGCTATCATCTTCCTGTAACGGCCTACGGTAACATTAAGGTTCTCATCAGAAGACCACATGTCATCAACCGTATCCACGCGGTTCTCGATACTCTTTATGTCGCCATAATATACCGAATACAGCTTCGCGCTTGCTCCGGAACCGCTCCTGAACGAAGTAGCTTCCTCATGGTTGTCAGATATAAGAAGACAATATCCGATCGCATCATCAAACATATCGCAGAAACGTATCTTGATATTATCGTAGAAAGAGACTGTCTTAAAGATCTCGCTGACACCGGGTTTGCCGATATTACAAAAAACATTGATATTTAGTTCAAACACTTCAATTACCGCCTGTAAGAATAGTACAGATAGTATATCAAATCAGATGACGATTGTCTCAACATCTTTGAGTCCGGACTCGACCATTGCCCCGATATCAAGGTTCTCTTCAGCCTTTCTTACATCCTCTTCCGTAGGATGCGTCTTGGGGTGCTTTGCAACAAATATGGTGCAGCAGTCCTCATAAGGCAGTATGGAAGTCTCGAAAGCGCCGATCTTCCTTGATATGTCGCATGTATCCTGCTTATCGATTCCGATAAGCGGTCTTAAGATCGGCATCTTTACTACTTCATTTGTCACGTTTATCGCCTCGAGCGTCTGGCTTGCCACCTGTCCTAAGCTCTCACCCGTTATCAGGCACTTGCAGTTATTCTGCTTTGCAAGCCTCTCAGCGATCTGCAGCATGACTCTCCTCATCGTGATCGTGATCATATCCTGAGGACTGTTCTTGAGCATATCAAGCTGGATCTGAGTGAAGTTAACGATGTGGAGCTTGATCGTCCCCGAGAAGCCGGATACGATCCTTGCAAGATCGATGACTTTCTCCTTGGCCTGCTCGCTCGTGTACGGGTGGGAGTGGAAATATACACATTCCAGCGGCATGCCTCTGCTGGCCATCATGTAACCTGCGACGGGGCTGTCGATCCCTCCGGACAGAAGGAGCATCCCCTTGCCAGCAGTTCCAACCGGAAGACCCCTGTGGGCCATTATCTTGCCGGAGTAAACATAATTAAAATCCCTGACCTCAACATTAACGATAAAATCAGGATCCTTCATCCTTACCTGCAGATCGGGGAAACTGTCGAGGATCACTCCGCCGACCTCTGCAGCGATCTCCTGTGAATCCAGGGGATAATTCTTGTTGCCGCGCCTGCATTCCACCTTAAATGTCTTATAGTCCGGGTTGTCCGCAAGGAGCTGAGTAACATACTTTACCGACTCGGCGAGGATGCAGTCAAAATCGCCTTCGAACTTAACGGCAAAACTGACTGAAACGATGCCGAACACCTGCGTTACGGCATTCATTATCTCACGTGCTGATGCTGCATCTGCAAAGTTGGGGTTGTCCTCATCCTTTGCTTCTATCCAGATCCTGCTCTGACTCTGATAAATAGACAGCTTGCCGAATGACCTTAATCTCCATTTGAGATTGTGCTTAAGCTGTGTCTCAAAATTACCTCTGTTTAGCCCTTTAAGGGTTACTTCGCCCATCCTGGCGAGAATTACATTGCTCATAATAATGCTCCGTCTATGGTATTATTGCACGAGATACTTGTCGTAGATCTCGTCGACCGCTTTAATGAACTCCCGTGCCTCTTCCATCGTGCTGAACCTCGAGAACGAAAGCCTGACTGCATTTGCCGCCGTCTTGCGGTCGATACCGCATTCGAGCAGGACGTAGCTGACCTTTTTCGTCTTGGAGGAACAGGCAGACACAGTGGATACAAATATATCATAAATCTCGAGGCAATGTAACATGGTCTCGGATTCAAACCTGTCAAATGAGCAGTTCAACACAAACGGGAGCGCATCATCAGGAGATAAGATCTTGTTCCCTCTCTTTGTAAGTTCCTCCCTGAGATACTTATTGATCTCAGACACCTTCCGGTATGCATCTTCCCTTGCAGCAGAAGCTTCCTTAAGAGCTGAAGCGAAGCTTGAAGCGAGGAGCAGGCTCTCCGTGCCGGACCTCATGCCCTTCTGCTGACCGCCGCCTAAGATGAGCGGATCTATCTTCACACTGTTCTTCACATACAGGACCCCTGTGCCCTTGATACCGTGTATCTTATGACCGGAGAATGAAGCCATATCAACTCCGGCCTTCTTAAGGTTGATGTCGAGCTTGCCGAGTGACTGGACACAGTCGAGGTATATAGCGCAATTACGGTTGTTCTTATTGCGGATCTCTACGATCTCTTCCAACGGAAGGACCGCGCCTGTCTCGTTATTGACATGCGTAAAGCACATCAGGGAACAGCCGTCTATGTTGTCTGCGATCTCCCCGAGATCCGGCTTGCCGTCAATGCCGCAGCTGACATACACGACTTCACACCCCTGAGCTTGAAGAGCGTTAAGAACTTCAAGAGTTGCCTTGTGTTCGGTACGTGTTGATATTATCTTGCTGCCGCGCCTCTTATTGCGGCTCATATAACCTCTGATAGCCGTGTTCGCGCTCTCGGAACCGCAGGATGTGAAATATATCTCTTCACTCCCTGCGCCGAGCATCGAAGAAACTGAGTCCTTTACTCTCCTGTACTCTTTCTCTGCCTTGAGACCGAGTTTATGAAGAGAGCCCGGATTAGCAAAAAGGTCGGAATTAAGCTGCGCTGTGATGTCGTCAATAACAGCCTGACACGGTTTGGTTGTAGCGCTGTTATCAAAGTAGATCATACCTTAAGTTCGACTGCACTCACATTAAGATCATCTTTGTACTTCTCAAGGAGCGGTGTGACGCACTCGTTAAGGAATGTATCGACCTGCTCGGGACATCTTCCGATATACAGTGAAGGATCCATGAACTTGTCTGTATCTTCAAGCTTGATACCGAATACGGGATCTTTTGCGATCCTCTCGAGAAGATCATTGGGCTTGCCTTCCTGCTTAACGACTGCACCTGCCTCCATTGAATACTTACGGATTCTCTCATGGAGATCCTGCCTGTCACCGCCGCGCAGTTCGACAGTATCCATGATGATGTTCTCTGTTGCCATGAAAGGAAGCTCGTCCATCATGTGCTTATTGATGACCTTGTCATATACGACGAGACCGTCTGCAATGTTAGCATAGATGCCAAGGATCGCATCGATCGCGAGGAATGCCTCAGGTACCGAGATCCTCTTGTTTGCGGAATCGTCGAGAGTCCTCTCGAACCACTGCTCCGAAGCTGTCATCATGGGGCTTGTAGCAGCCGAGATAACATATCTTGCAAGTGAAGCGATCCTCTCGGACCTCATGGGGTTGCGCTTATATGCCATGGCGGAAGATCCGATCTGGAACTTCTCGAAAGGCTCCTCGACTTCCTTCAGATGCTGGAGGAGTCTGATATCATTTGAGAACTTGTGAGCACTCTGTGCTATTCCGCAGAGTGCGTTCAGGACCATTGAATCGACCTTACGTGAATAAGTCTGTCCGGAAACATAATAAGAAGAAGCAAAACCCATCTTGGCACAGATCTTCTTATCAAGTTCAACGCACTTGCCGTGATCTCCCTTGAACAGTTCAAGGAAGCTTGCCTGTGTTCCCGTTGTGCCTTTGCAGCCAAGGAGCTTTAATCCGTCAGCAACGTGGACAACTTCCTCAAGATCGAATACTAGATCCTGAAGCCAGAGTGAAGCACGCTTACCGACTGTAACGAGCTGTGCCGGCTGGAAATGCGTGAATCCCAGAGTAGGCATCGCCTTATACTTATCTGCGAACTTTGCAAGCTCATCGATAACGACTACGAGTCTCTTACGGACGAGTTCGAGTCCTTCGCGCATGATGATGATATCAGTGTTGTCACCGACGTAGCACGATGTGGCACCCAGATGGATGATACCCTTGGCATTAGGGCACTGAACACCGTAAGCATAAACATGGCTCATAACGTCATGTCTTCTTCTCTTCTCCTCCTCGGCAGCAACATCATAATTGATGTCATCAGCGTGAGCCTTGAGCTCATCGATCTGCTCCTGTGTGATGTTAAGTCCCAATTCCATCTCGGACTCTGCAAGCGCTATCCAAAGCTTCCTCCAGGTCCGAAACTTCTTGTCAGGCGAGAAGATGTACTGCATCTCGCGGCTTGCGTAACGCGAGTTCAAAGGGCTCTCGTATGAATCTTTCATGTTGTCATGCCTCCAGGATCTTGTCTATCGCTGTTATTTTAGCACATACGGCAAGAACATTCACCGCCTGCTCGATGTCGGATACGGAAGGAAAGCTGGGTGCGATCCTGATATTGGAATTATCGGGATCCTTGCCATAAGGATATGTTGCTCCGGCAGGTGTCAGTGCGACGCCTAATTCCTTGCACATCGCTACGACCTTGTCTGCCGTGCCCTTCATGACAAAGAGGCTGATGAAGTATCCGCCGCGTGGCTCATTCCATGAAGCAACGCCTGCGTCCTTGAGCTGCTCATCAAGGACCTTGAGAGCCATCTCAAACTTAGGTCTCAGGAGTGCGGCATGTCTGGACATGTGAGCCTTGACTGAAGCAAGGTCGGGAAGCATCATTGCGTGAGCCAGCTGGTTGACCTTATTGTTGCAGATAGTCTGCACTGCCATGTACTTCCTGGCATGGTCCATATTCTCTTTATTTGTTGCCAGGCAGGAGATTCCTGCACCGGCGAAAGTGATCTTGGACGTCGAAGCGAACTCATAGACTCTTGAGGGATTGCCAGCCTCTTTGCAAAGAGCGAGCATATCCGGAACGCTGCCCTGGCTTGATTCATCATCAAAAAGATGATGCACTACATAAGCATTATCCCAATAGATCCTGAAGTCCTTAGCAGCAGTCTTCATGGATGCGAGTCTCCTGCATGTCTCTTCAGAGCAGACAAAGCCGTCAGGATTGCTGTATACGGGATTGACCCACATACCGAGTACCTTCTCATCCTTAACGAGCTCTTCAACGACATCCATGTCAGGACCATCCTTAGTCATGGGAACTGTCACGAGTTCAAATCCGAGAGTCTCAGTTACCCTGAAGTGCCTGTCATAACCGGGAGCGGGACAGAGCCACTTCCTGCCTTCTATCTGACCCCAGGGCTTATCTGAATCATGCTCGCCGAACACGATAGCTCTCATAAGTGAATCGAACATCTGGTTAAGGCTCGATGAGTTGCCGAGGAAGATGTTGTCAGCTGATGTCTTAAGGATCTGTGCGAACACTTCGCGCATCTCCTCGATACCTGCAGGGCAGTTATAGTTCCTTGTATCTGTGCCATTCTGTGTCTTGAAGCCCTTGTCTGACAATCCGTCAAAAAGCTGATTAGACAGATCGAGCTGTTCAGGTGAAGGCTTGCCTCTTGTCATATCGAGGTTTAACCCCATCTTCCTGTACTCTTCGATCTTTGCTGCCAACAGAGCTCTCTGTGCCAGGAGCTCTTCCCTGTTCATACTGCTGTAAGGCTTCATAATGACCTCTCCTTCGACGATTTATGAAAGTTCAGAATCTAAAAATTTCATTTTCGCTTCGCATTTTTATTTTTTGCCTTTGCTATTATATTGAATTTGCAATTTTTAGACAACGATTTTTCATTTAATTCTCTTAGAAAGGCGTAAATTCTACATTTTGTACCAAATCCCTGCCGTCTAAGGTCACTTGTCCGATTAAAAAGTAAATATTACGGTCGTAAAGATCAAATTCTCTTATGAGATGACGTGTCGTCTTAACGATCTTGCGTCTCTTGGTATGATCGACGCTCTCGGCCGGGGTCGGGAACCCTGCAGCACTCTTGCGCGCACGCACCTCCACAACGTATACATTATCCGGATCTACGAAAACCGCATCGAGCTCGCCGACATTGTGCACCTCGTAGTTTCTTACCAGCAGGCGCTTGCCTCTGGAACGGAACACTTCAACGATCCGGTCTTCGGCCATCTTCCCTATCTGCCTTGTATTTACACGCTTCTGCATTCTTATAGCCTCGCTTTCGAAATAGTTGTATAATTAGTTGACTTTTTATATTTGGAGGTATCACCATGATCGCAAAGAAGATCCTAAACAAGCTCGCAGGAAGCTCAGAGATCCGCAAGATGTTCGAGGAAGGCAACAGACTTAAGACTATCTACGGAGAGGATCATGTCTTTGATTTCTCGATCGGCAACCCCGACGTGGAACCCCCTAAGGAAGTTTTTGATGCGCTTATCGATATCGCTAACAATCCCGTGCCCGGAATGCACGGTTACATGAGCAACAACGGTTACGAATCCACGCGCAAGGCGGTAGCCGACAAGCGTTCAGCTGAATCAGGCATCGCCATCGCACCCGGTGCAGTCTGCATGACGACGGGCGCAGCGGCAGCAATGAACGATACGCTCCATTCGATCCTCGATGACGAAGACGAAGTCATCGTTCTCGCTCCTTTCTTCATGGAATACACAGGATATATCGAGAACCACAACGGCAAGGTCGTGATCGTTGATACGGATGATGACTTCATGCCTAACCTCACGAAGATCAGTGAGGCCATCACGCCTAAGACAAAGGCAATCATCATCAATTCCCCCAACAACCCTTCAGGCGTTGTATATCCTGCATCATTCCTCAAGAACCTCAACGATATGCTCATAAGACAGGATCATGTCATCCATGTCATCGCTGATGAGCCTTACATAGATCTGATCTACGATAATACGGAAGTTCCCTGCGTACTCAAGTACATCGACAATCTGATCATCTGCTTCTCATGGAGCAAGTCACTGTCCCTCCCCGGCGAGAGGATCGGTTACACATTAGTCAGCCCCAGGAACAAGGATTACGATGATCTGACAAATGCCATCACGCTGTCCAACAGGACATTGGGAAGCGTCAATGCTCCTGCCATCTGGCAGAGGGTCATCGAGAGGACCATTAACGCCAAGGTAGATACATCGAGCTATGAGAGAAGGAGGAACCTCCTCTATTCCAACATCATCGATGCAGGCTTTGATGCCGTAAAACCCAGCGGCGCACTCTACATCTTCATGAAGACACCAGAAGGACTGACAGATGATGAGTTCAAGTCCATATGCGCCGTCCAGAACCTTCTTATCGTCAAGGGTGCAAGCTTTGCCAAGCCCGGATATGCCAGACTTGCTTTCTGCGTATCAGAGCAGACGATCCTCAATTCCAGAAGAGCTTTCTTCGCAGTCGCAGAGGAACTTAAGATAGAGCACCGCAAGGAACTCTGATATCATCCTATAGCGACCACAATAAGTCTTCCGTCAGGCACACTGTAATCACACGTAACAAGAGTGATGAACCGTGTGTCTTTCTTTATGTCCTTTGCAGTTCCGGTATCGACACATGACAGTTTCCGTGTTTTATAAAGATAGTCCTTTTTGTCTTCAACACTGTCAAAACGGATCTTATCTTCCCATCTTAAGTCCCTGTCATCAAGACTTAAGACTATCACCGCACAAACCTCATAAATCCTTGCATCACCGTCTACCGTCAGTTCTATCCTGCTGTGGTCTTTTGCCCATCTGCTGTCCTTATACCGGTTAAGAGCGCCAAACATCGTGCCGTTCCTCATGTGATGCCCGTATATGATGATGTTGTCTTCACCGGTACTGTCATAACAGGGAATGTACAGGCTTCCTGATCTGCTCTTCTTTCCGTCCGGTCTGTGGTTAAGATAGTACCCATTTCTGCCCTGTTCCTCCTGCATGACGGGATAGTCGATATCAGTGCCGTCTATCCTGAGCCAGCATGGGAACACATAGTCATTACCGTCTGCCATGAGTTCAGTCAGTTCCTTACCATCCGTATTCCTGACAAGTTCACCGGTCTGTTCTGCGAGCCGTCTGTAATACAGACCGCTTGTAATATCGTCTGTGATCTGCGGGAGCACATCGCTCCCGCAGATCCAGACTAACACCAGGGTAAAAAAAAGAAGCAAAAACAACCCTGACATTATCACGATCCTGGTTCCGGTCTTCATAGCAGATCAACAAGTCTCTTATTGAGCATTACGCATATGCCGATGATCGATATCAACATACCTGCAGCTGCCGCAAGACCGGTTATTGCGTCGCCGCTTATGCCTTCATCACCCGTCTTTGGAATGTCCGTAACAGTTACGGTCTGATCCTTATTATCAGGATCCCTGTGCGAGCAGACAAGAACAGGGTCTTCGCCTGATACGGCGTAACAATCCTCAAACACGACTATCCTGTCGCCTTCCTTAAGTCCCGATGCATTAAGACTGAATATAACATTCACAGCGCCGTTCTCCTCTTCAGGGGTGAAGACTACCTCCTTAGTCACAGTCTTACCTGACCGATCTGTCAGCTCCTTACCGTTTGAGGCATAATGGAGCTCTCCCCTGATCCTGTACTGATTACCCGGGACAAGGTTTTTATATTCGACCCTGTCAGTTATCGAAGTGTTCTTTACGGGTCTTATGATCTTCACGCCACCCGAACCGGTAGCAGAAGTAACCAGATCTCCTATCTTTACTGTCTGGTCTTCATCATCAGGATCCTTATGCTCTGCAATGAGCCTTCCTTCAGTAAAGAGCGATTCATATGCAACAATCTCCTTTCCTTTGTAACTTGTTGTATCTATAAGGAATTCGACCTGCACTTTTCCGTTAACACGTACGGTTCCGTCACTTACGGACACGCCCGTACCGTTATCTTCCGGCGTAAAATCTGCCTTTCCCGTGATGCCGGTTGATACGGTCTTTCCGTCTTCACCCTTCAGCATCAGTTCGCCTTTGACGGTATATGCCCTTCCGGCGACGAGATTCGTGTAAGATACCGTATCAGTCAGCCTGATCTCTTTGCCGTATCCTGCGATCTTGCTGCCGCCTTCACCGGTAAGTGATGTCTTAAAATCAAGTTCATTGACAAACGTGACTTCAACGGGCTTAACTTCTTCTGACGTATCCTGTTTGTCTATCACGACAGTCTTCACTTCGCCGGAGAGGACGTACATCTCGGGAGCAGCTGTCTCAACTATGAAATAAGTCCCGAACCTTAAGTTAGCAGTCTCGAACGTTCCGGTATCTATCACACCTTCATAGTAACCGTCACGTTCGATCACGGACACTTCATAGAACCTGTCATCTTTCCTGACCTTTGCAGCCTTATCTTCTCCCTCTTCATACTTACCCGAACCATTCGTATCCTCACAGATCATGAAGGATGCACCGGTAAGTCTCCTGGAGTCATCACGGCTGTCAGTCTTATATATCCTGACAGGCGCCGCATACGGTTCATCAGACACTTCGGCAACATAAGAATAGAGTTCATTTCCGTTTATGGTTACCACATTGTCCGTCTTGCCTGTTACATCGATCACACAGCTCTCTTCGGAAGCATAATAACCTGACGGAGCTTTGTGTTCTTCGATCACATATCTTCCGATGCCGATGTCTTCTGCAGTTGCGATCCCGTCACTGTCATCGTCCTTAAGTTCGATAAATACGGATCTCTCACCTGCGCTGATCTTCCCGTCCTAGTCTACATCTTCATACATTCTGAATACCGCACCCGGCAGATACTCTCCCGTCCATGAATCTTTCTTTATTACTGAGACTCTTACGGACACTCTGTTATTTGCAGTAAGTTCTACAGTCTTTGTATCTCCTGTCAGGCGAACGAGTGCATCACCTCCGGATGTCATAGTCCCTTCCTGCCAGCTCAGGCAATAGCCTTCGCGGTCCTTTTCGCGTATCCTGTACCATCCGAGGGGCATGTCATCAAGAGAAGCAGTTCCGTTCTTACCGGTCCTGACCGTATCGAGCAGGATCCCTTCGCCTGCGTCTGCATCAGTATCATTTCCGAGATAATAGACATCAAACTCTATGCCCTCCACGATATTATCATCGGATGTCTTTGTTATCCTGATTCCCGATGTTACCAGGTCATTTGTAACCTTTACGGATATCAGGTCACCATTGCCGTATCCCGCAGTCGTGAAGGTATGCTTATAGGTGTTATCACCTGTCTTCTCCCAACCCGATGAATTAACGGTCTCGTTCCTTATCTTTGTATCCTTGTAGTAGTTATCCTTATATTTCTCAACCAGTGTATATGTTGAATCCGGTGCTACGGGGAAATACTTGCCGAGTAGCATCTTGCCTT
>Ga0247608_10004548_pt1 | contig 15446 bp, 12 predicted proteins | sample 176DNAGHGlowgp2_FD_193490 | JGI IMG/M metagenome (GOLD analysis project Ga0247608, IMG submission 193490) | Sheep rumen microbial communities from Palmerston North, Manawatu-Wanganui, New Zealand - 1766 DNA GHGlow gp2 | ecosystem: Host-associated > Mammals > Digestive system > Stomach > Rumen ...
GCCATAACGCACTCACGCACGCTATCGCACGAATTAAGTCTTTTTTCTTCTTATACGGCTTTATCGGAAGTCCTTTTTTCATGGTTTATGCCCTTTTCGAGTGCTTTAAATACTGTTCCCTCTTAATCATTTCTTCTACACGTTCCGCGTTGGTTTCCGCAATCATTGCCTCCGGTGTATTCTTAAAGTACGCAAACTTAATAAATGCACACTTTCTAACCTCCCTGTCATACAAACAGAACTCACCCTGATGCTTTCTGATTTCCTCCGGTGAAGCATTGGCTCCGCCACTGCCCATTTCATTGACGATAAAGTTAATCTGGGATTCGGTTAAGCCAAACTGGGTACGCAGGTTTTCCCGTTCCGACGTCGGTTGGGCAAAAATAAAGTGGAAGGATGCAAGATTTAAAATCTTCTTTGTTTCTTCGTGGTCGCCAAACTCCGAAATGGTCTGCGTGGAGATAATCATCGAACAGTTTCTCTTCCGGCACGTACGGCAGATTTGCTCGATAATCTTGCGGCCATACGAAAACTTAAAGTTTTCATGTGCCTCATCAAAGATAATCATGACGCGGTCCGCCGAGTTTAAATCTTCCGAGTTTTTATTAATCACCGACTCGTTTAACCACGATAAAACCACCTGTCTGGCAATATCCTTTCTCGTTCCGTTCGGCAGCTGTGAAATATCAATGTTGATAAACGGGCTCTTTAAATCACGGCTGATGGTCGATTGTCCGTCAAAGTACACGCTGGTTCCCTTTACCGCAATGACACGCTCCACCTCTCCGGCAGCCGTGGTAATCATCCGTAGACCGTCCTCATTCGGAACAATCTTTTGGTAGGTTTCTTCCTCCAGAAATGTCGCGGTTTTATCCGTGTAATAAAGCGGTCTGACGTAATCGGTTAACCCGTCAATGACAAGGCGGTATAACCCGGTTAATGATTCATCCGTATTTAAGGAAAACTTCTTTAAGACCTTCTTATAAAAATCGGTCATGGTAGGCAAATCCTTTAATACCTTTCCGGAAGTAACCCCGCTGCCTTCTTCATATAAGCTCTCCGGCACTCCGTCAAAGATCCCGCAATCCGCATACACTTCCACACAGGCATCTTTTAAAATCCTCTCAATCCGGACAAAGATTTGCGGATCGTTAAACTCCTTCGTGGACTGGATAATCGTAAGAAGGTTATCCACGACTAAGGAAATCTTCCGGTTTAAGAAAAGGGTTTCCCTCTCCACCCCGATAAAGGTTCCTTCGTTTCCTTCAAAGGTTTTGGAAATGGATACATCAAAGATATTCAGGACGTTCTTACTCTCCGGCGATAACTGAAAGACCGTTCCGTTAAGCGCCCGGCAAAGCGGATTGTACTCCCCGCCACCGGTTCCTTTTAACGGCTGGGAATCCACCGCCGCAAAACGATACCCCGCAGCTGCGTTTCGTGCCGCAAGCATCTTAATGGAAGCCGATTTTCCATAGCCCATCGGACCGTACACAATCCCGATAAAAGACATGTGATTGTAAATATCAAAGATCACCGGTTTGCCCGTAAACATATCCGTACCAAGAGGCGTCCCCGTCCGGTGGGTAAAGGTTGCCTGGGTGTAGTTGTATATGGTGGAAACACTCTTTTTATCCATCATGAAATATTTAATCGCATTCCCTTTTACGATTTCCGAGGACAGGTTCACACGATTTAACGGTGCATTTGCCTGATACGCCTCCGGCTGACACGCAAAGCAGGCAGAAATGCCGATTTTTCTCTTGTTTGCCATACGGTGGAAGGTATCTGATAAGTTGTTCAGCTCCTGAATAGAGGACGCATAAATGGAAAATAAGAATCCCACACGGAAGAACTTATTATCCCCGGTTTCAAGTTCACGGGCCCACTCCATAGACTCCTGATAGGACTGCTGCAGTTGTCTTCTCCGGTTCGGGCTTCCCTGCGATGCGGCAAACTCGGAATCCACCACCGTGATATGCTTATTCAGTTTTCTCGACATTTCCGCTTCGGGAATCGGTACCACAAAAACCGAAGAAGTGCATCCCGTAAAATCCATCAAATCCGCAAAAGTCACCGCAAATTTCGTCTTGCTCGGCAGGGAACAGATGGTAAAGGAACGCACATAAATATCACGCCCGGAATCCGATATTACCATGTAGGAATTCGGTGCCGGATCAATGCCGTCTGCTGCCACAAGTTCGCGAAGAATACGCCCTTTATCCTTTTCTTCCACCTTTTCCAAATCCATGTTTTTGATGGCGTTCTTGTCTTCTTTTTTATTCTCTAAGGACTCCATAACCGCCTTAAAGATGGCACGGCATAAAATCACAAGGATTGCCACAATAACCGCTACAAGAAGAAGGGATAAGATCAGTCTTCCGTTTTCCGAACCGATAAACTCTAAAAATGCATTCATACTTCCCCTCCTTCCGCACTTCCTAATATCCTGTCGAGATACCGTCTCGTCTCTCTTTTATTTCTCTCCCGCTCCGTAAACTGCATATGCCGGATTTCATCCCGCTTTGCGGCAAGCTCTTCCATCTGGTGCTTATATTCTTCTTCATCCCGTTTTTGCAATTCCAATTCCACCAACGAATTGGACGAAACAAAAAGAGACTGATACGAGGAATTGGCCAAATCATCTAAGGACATATCATCCGCGCCAAACGGTGCCGAGTGCTGCCGAAGGAGAGAGACAAAATCATCGGCGGTTAAAAGATTGGTTCTACATCCGCAGGCAGCCACCGCATCCGCATAGGATATTCCGATGGTACGAAGTTCCTGCAATGCCTTTAAGCCGATTTCCTCTTCCGTTAATTCCTCGGTATAATCGGACGGATTAAACCGGTAGGTATATAAAAGCTGGTTTACCTTTTGGGCATCAATGTCACGATCCGCACGGACCGTCATAAAGAGCAAAAGAAGTTTGCATTCCTGGATAAGCCACTGTTTCGCTGCAATTTCTTTTTGCTTTTCATCTGCCTGCTCCATTAAGGATTTTAAGTATTCCACCTGCTCCTCACTGCCTTCCACATCTTCGATTAAACGTACAAGGTCGTTGTATTCCTCCCCGAGATTTAATAACTCCATTTCCAGGTTCTTCTGATACCCCTGAAACTGCTCAATGTTCTTCCCTAAGTCCACCGCACGCACTGACTGGCGAAACTGCACATCCCCGTCAATGATATTAGCAAGGGACTCGGCATTCATTATGGTATGCTGCTGTTCTTCCGCAGAAGCCGCATCATAGTTGTATCCGACAATATCAATTCCGCCGACATAGGTGTGATTGCCAAGGTCCACGATCCCCATGGCATGTTCCTTCTCCCCGCTTTCGGAGAGAATATTCTTAAACTTGATAAAATCCACGGAATCCTTGCGACGGAACGTGTTGTAGTTTACCTTTTCTTCCTTTGCCGTCACCTTACGGATACGGAATAAATAAATATAGACGGCTGCAATCATTACCAAAAGAACCGCGCTTAAGATAATGATGGTATCCATATAGGAATTTAACTGCTCAATGATTGCCATTCTCTTTCGTCCTTTCCGCTGCCCCTTCGATAGATGCATCATAATTTTTTACGTAGATTACCCGGTTTTTCGGCAAGCTCTTTTTTATCACACGAAGCAGAATCATCTGAAGCGGCATCCCCCCGCCGATAATGTATTTATCCCCGCTATCCGGGATTTTTAACTGCAGGATTACCGCTATGGCGACATTGACAATAATGACAACAAAGCCGACCGCTTCGGCATGAAACAGCCGATGGAGAATAACGGTTATACCAATCCCCAGTGCAATCGCAACCCCATAGTAAATTAACTGTTTTACCGTAAAGTATTTAAGCCACTTATCTTCATCTTTCAGTTCCGACATGACCGGATGCGTACTGTTTACCATAGTCTCCCCCTACTTAAAGCCAAACTGTGTATCCATAATGAGTTTTAAGAAATTCAGAATGGGAAAGATGGCAAAGGACATGGCAAAAATAAGTGCCTTGTGCGTCAAATCCTCTTTCCGTTCTTTTAACTGTGCGGAGTTTGAAATAAACGGAATGGCAATTAAAGACATCATCGTTCCGATTAAGCAAAGCACAATCAAAACCGCACGAAGAAGCCTTACTGCCCTTTGCATAAACGTATCTCCGCCAAGACTGTAAATCCCGGCAGCCACCCCGCCTTTTCCCGATAAAATCTTCCAGGGATCCGTAGAAGCATTCCACGTTTCTGAGTACCCGGAATCCTCTCCCTCCGCATGAACTTTCACCGGAAATAAAACTACCGAAAGCGTAAGGAACATGAGCAAAAAAAGTCCCATTCGATATGTCCGTTTTTTCATCCTCTATCTCCTGATTTCCATAAAAAAAGGGCCGCTTGCGCCAAAAGTCGCGCAAGCATAATCCTTTTTTCTTTTTCCATTACTTTGTTGCTCCTCCGGCAGCCGCAAACAAGCCGTTTGAGAAAGCGGCAAGCGCACCGACAATACCGGTTGCCCCGACAATCAGTACAATACCGACAACCTTCATAATCAGTCCTTTCTTCTTATCATCCCGGTCCTGACCGGACGATAATAAGAAACCGATACCGGCTGCCACAAATACGATAACCGCCGCATAGATACCAACCTTTTGAATCAGTGAAAATCCGGTAGAACCCACCTGGTCGATCTTCTTTCCAAACTCTCCGGTATTCTGTACGTTTGTACCGTTATTCAGTCCGTTAATCACATCCGACACGTTCGTGTTTCCGCCGCCGTTTCCGCCGTTTCCGCCGTTTTCACCGGCAGTTAAAAGAATCGAACTCATTAAGGGTACCATCCTGCACTGCGCACCAATCAACAAATCATCCAGAAACATCTTCTTTTCCTCCTTTTAAATGTTCTTATAACAAGCCTGTAAATAAACCACCGATTAATCCCGCAATCGAGGTAAGAGAAGCCATGACCACAAAAACAATCCCGATCCGAAGCAGCCACATCTTTAACTCCGACCTTTCCTTGCTATCGTTTCCTTTGATCAGAAACGATATACCACATAGCATTAAAGAAATCACAACACCGTAAATGCCGATCTTTAATAACATCTGGTAAACCGTCGCACCAATTCCAAGAACGGTTTTCTCCGCTTCGCTCTTTGTTCCGTTCTGATTTAAGTAATCAAAATCATCATGCATTAAAAGGATGGCGGTATGTCCCCTTCGGGTTCCGGTTTCGCCCCCCCTGCCACATCCGGCAGACGCATATACTTTCCTATAAGACATCATTACGAAAAGTACACACAGGATAAGAAAACCGAACCGGCATAACCTCTTTTTTCCGTTTTTTATTACTGCTCGTTTTTCCACCATGAACAAACCTGCCCCGTCTTTTCATTTTCTACATTGAAAACAACACTTTACTTACCATTTTCTATATTTTTTTGCATATTGTCAACAATTTGTAAATGATTTTATATATTTTTTTATGTTTGTTGTAGTTATTTTGCATACAAAAAACAGGTGCCACTTCGTAGCGACACCTGTTCTTTGAAATGCTTATTTTTCTTCCCGCTTAATCATAATTTTCCGGCGCATGATTTTGTTCTGACATTTCATGCAGAACGTCTCGCCGTTCTTATGAACGATAAGAATGTCTTTATAATACCCGCACCTTTTACAGTACGGTGTCCCTACCGGGAAAAGAGGGGTTTCCTCTTCGTATTTCTCTAAAACATGATGCAATATATCACCACCTTCCTAATTTCCACGCAAAAAAACAGCAAGTCCGAATCAGACTCACTGTCTTTTGCGTTAATGATTATTATTCAAACTCCGACTATGCCAGAATCTTTTCCCGATAGCTATTTAAGCAGTTTAACTTTTGCCTGCTTTTGGTAGAAGGCAATTCCATAACAGAATACCTTCTCATAGCCATGGAGTCCTTCCGCATACTTTTCATCGACAATCTGCTTTAGGGCATCCTCGCAGTCCTTTTCCATATCTGTTTCCTTTACAGACTTCTTCGCTTCAATAATCAAGGCTCTGCGGTTATTTTCATCTTTTAACAGAATATCCGGCCTTCCAAGACCTTTTTCCTTATTGGATTCCACTTCATATCCAATCCCTACAAAAGCGCCGACCAAAAAGGCATGATAATAATCCTCGTGGTAATCATTGTAACTGATGGTTTTCCAAAGCAAATCCGATATGGCCTTTTGCGCCGTCTTTTCATCTTCGCCCCAGAACGCATCCATCATGGATTTTTGCGTTACGTTATCAATGGTTTCTTTAAATAACGCCACAACCGTATCCTCAAATATGGACGCAATTTCCTTATTCGGGATTTTTAAATGAACCGTTTCCCCTTCTTCCTCAACATCCGCCTTTGTAATATATCCCGTCATTAATAGCACACTCCAAAGGTTATCTTCGGAAGAATGAAGCGTATCATAGGTCAGTTCATCCGTAATCGTCTGTACAATCGTCCCGCCGTTCATCAGGGTTTCAAATTTTCCCTTCACTTTAAAGTCGGTACGCTTTACAAAAGTAAGGAGAATTCCGTTATGACTCGTGTTTTTCCAATAATTTTTCGGACGAGCCGTTCTTTTATATCTTAACGAGGACACATGATTAACAACATCCCATGGACAGTACACATAGCTGCTGCCAAAAATATATCCATCATACCACTCCTTAATCTCCTGTGCCGCTTCAATCCGATCGGCAGCAAGAAGCAGTTTCTCCACTTCCTTTTCGGAGAAACCAAAATAATTGCCATACCGTTCATCCAGCACAGAATATGAAGCAAAGTTGTTGGCTCCGGTAAATATGCTCTCCTTTGCAATACGCATACAGCCTGTCACAACAGCAAACTGCAAAAACGGGTTATCCTTTAGCGCCACGCTCATAATCCCTTTTACAACATCTAACATCTGCTGATAATAATGATTCTCGGCCGTATCCCGTTCACTGGCTTTTGCCAGCGGAACATCATATTCATCAATTAAGAGAATGACCTTACGCCCATAAACGGTATTCATCATACGTGTTATCGTCTTAAGGCTGTTTTTAATCTCATTCTTGGCAGCTGTACCAAACATCAGCCTTTCAAATATCTCTTTGTCCGCCGGATTCACCTTGGAATTCTGTCCGATCAGTGCAACTTCCTTGCACATATCCGCGATACGGGATTCCAGCATTTTATAAGCTTCTATAAAGTTTTCCGCTTCGGTATCCTTAAAGGAGAGATATAATACCGGATAATGATTCATCCATTCATCACAAAATTCTTTATGATTCATGATATCCAGCCCCTCAAATAAGGATTTGCTATCTTTTTCTATATTAAAGAAATTTTCAAACATACTCATTGTCAGAGTTTTACCAAACCTTCTCGGTCTGGTAAAAAAAGTGACATCGTTGTTTGCCTTTTCTACAAGCTCATATATTAACTCGGTTTTATCTACATAGTAATCTCCTTCATTGCGTAGTTCCGCAAAGTCTGATTTCCCAATGCCTACTCGAAAATCCATATGTGAGCCTCCTTTCCATCTTAGTATTATTATAAATTTTTGCTTTTTTTACAAGCGTCGCAGGGCAGGAAGCCCACTACTCTTGAGTGGTGGGAGGAATGCCCGTTTTAGCGACGCATTTTCTTTCTAAATATTATTATTCTTCGCCAAAATACATGGTATAATACATTTGGTGAAGATAGTGAGGTCGATATATGCAACAGACCATTACGGCAAAACTTCAGATTTTAGTAAATCCTTCTGATAAACAGATTCTCTGTGATACTATGAAGGCTTATTCTGATGCCTGTAATTATGTATCTGAATACATATATAAAACTCATAATCTTAGCCGTTACAGTGTACAGGAAGATACTTACTATCAGGTTCGTGAAGTTTATGGACTCCGTTCGCAAATGGCAGTATCTTGTGTGCGTACAGTTATTGCTAAATACAAAACCATTCTTGAAAATCAGAAAGAGTGGATAAAACCAGTATTTAGACTTCCGCAATTAGACCTCGTATGGAACAGGGATTATTCGCTTAATACAAAAAACGATATTTTTTCTGTTAATACGTTGAATGGTCGCATCAAGGTAGCTTTCTATAAAAATGGTTTTGAACAGTATTTTTCTGACGACTGTAAGTTTGGCACTGCAAAGATTGTCAATAAGCATGGTAAGTTTTATTTGCATATCTCTGTAACATACGAAATTACTGACTTAAATCAATCGGAGGTTTCTAATGTTGTTGGTATAGACCGTGGAATCAGATTTCTTGCTGTAACATACGACAGCAAAGGAAAATCCGTGTTTTATGATGGTAATATCATTAAGCAAAAGCGTGCTTATTATAAGGCTTTGCGTAAACAGTTGCAGCAGGTCGGTACTCCGTCATCCCGTAGACGAATTAAAGCTATCGGTCAGCGAGAAAACCGTTGGATGCATGATGTAAATCATTGCATCTCTAAGGCACTCGTTGAGTCAAATCCTGATGGTTCTTTATTTGTAATCGAGGATTTGAGTAATATCCGTTCTGCAACTGAAAAGGTTTTAGTAAAAGACAGATATGTTTCTGTGTCATGGTCTTACTATGACTTAGAACAAAAACTGTTATATAAAGCCTTAAAACATCATCAGCTTGTAGAAAAAGTAAATCCTGCATATACAAGCCAAATCTGTCCTAAATGTGGTCATACTGAACGCGGTAACCGCAATAAGAAAATGCATATTTTCTGTTGTAAAAACTGCGGTTACAAGTCTAATGATGACCGTATAGGAGCTATGAATCTGCATCGCATGGGAATAGAACTTTTAGTACCTGATGCAGTTGCTACGGAGTAAATCTCTGCAGTACAGGTACGTGTCAACGTGCCTACGATGTAACGCCACTTTTAGCAGCAATGCTAAACGCCTAAATGTGGAAGGAATAATCCGCTATACCACAGGGCAGTTACAAGCCCATTACCTTTAGGTGATGGGTAGTTGACGCAACAGTTTCCACCACATTCAACGAAACAAACCTCCCCACCAAAAGGTGAGGAGATCCGTTTCCTGAATCCGAATTACTCCGCATCTTCCACAGACGTATCCTCTGCGGTTTCTTCTGCTTTTTCTTTCTTCTTCTTTTTGGCAGCCGTCTCTTCCTTCTTTCCGGGATTGACCGGCATCAGCAGGCTCATCGCCGCTCCTTTTTCATTTTTCAAAAAGAGCATGGGACGCTGTTGCGTTCCCTTGATGGCCATCTGGATATTACCGCTATCCAGGGCGTTACAAAGCATCTGCAAAAACTTTCCGGAATAGTAATACTCTCCGTTTAAGTCTCCTTCCGATGCTACCAGTTTAACCAGTATTTCCGTTCCTGCATTGGATATGTTTACATTGCCGTTACCAAAGGTTAAACAAATCCCCTTGCTGGTATCCGATAAGGACAAAACGGTTTTAAGTCCCGTTAAAATTTCATCCTTATCCACAACTGCCTTGCCAAGAGTGGCTTCCGGCAGCAGCTTACTTAAAAAGGTTTCTCCCGGCATTACCTTTTGGGCTAAGCCGATGGATAAACACTCTCTGTTTTCGGTGCTGATAAATAAGTTTTTCACACCGAAGGTTAAGTTGATTTTCTTTGCCCCCGAAACAAGTGTCTGAAGCTGTTTTAATCCGTTATACTTAATACCAACGGTAACTTCCTTTTTTCCTTCTTCCGTGTACTGTACCTGACATTTCTGTGAAGCAAAGGAAACTTTCGTTCCGTCAATCGAGGAAACGCTGATTTCTTCGCCATTTAACTTAATACAGATATTCTCGGCACCGTTTGTGGTTTCCTTCTCCGTATCCACACTGGTGGCACCCTTGCGGATGAGAGAGGCAAATACTTCGGAAGAAACGGATGCTTTCGCAACACTTCCTTCTCCGGAAGGTTTAATAAAGGACGCCTTATCTTCCTCCGTTACCGACATTACCTCCAGCGGGGTTTTTGCTTTTCCGTTCGTGGAAATGTAATACTTGCCGCCTTCGCTTAGAATGGCAACATCGGCATTGAATTCCGCAAAGACGGAAAGGATCTTCACTAGCGTAGCCGTCTTAACCGCAATGCGGATATACTCCTCTCCCTCTGCTAAATCCGACGGAGCATCCGCAGCCTTACAGAAGATATGCTGGCTACGGTCTTCCGTATTCACGAAAGTAACCGGCAGCTTATCCTCTACCGCCTTATCTCCTGCCATAATGTAGCACTTTGCATCCTTACCGGATAAAATCTTTAATGAATCAAGCATCCCTTTAATTGTCGCATTATTGAAATTTAATTTTGTCATAGTTTTCATCTCCTTATTTTTTTATTTGTTATTTGTTCCTTCTCACACCGGATACGACCGGTGTGAGTATTTTTGTTGTCTTATGCAAAAAGACTGAATAAATCGGTCTGGCCTTCGACCATACCCTTTGCCTTTTTGCTCTTTGGCGTAACGTTTTCGAAAAGCGTATCGAAAAGGGCAAACAAATCCTCTTCCGGCGCTTCCGTTGCAACGATACCAAGTGTTTCCTGCTCAGGTTCTTCCCCGGTAGCAGAAACGAATTCTTCGAAGGAAAGTTCCTCCACAATGCTCTCTCCCATCAGCTCGGAATAAAGAAGCGGTTTAATAAAGACAAAGCCGCTCTTTTCCTCTTCCTTATAGGAGTTTGCATCATTGACCTTGGCAAAGAGTCCCTGCAAGGTCGCAGTAGAGGACATATTATCCTCCATGAGTGCTTCTGCCAGTTTTTCCTGTGCATTCACACCCTTTGCCATACTGGCTAAGCCTTCCGAAGAAAACTTGCCCTGAATGGCGGACACGGCAACCTGTTTTTCTGCCATAATCTGCAGTGCCGCCGCCTGCAGTGTTCCCGCATATGCAAACCAATAGGTTCTGCACTCTTTGGTCTGATTCGCACGGTAATGTCTGCGGCTTGCCTGCCAGAGAACAGACAGTTCATAACTGATCTGATAAAAGATTAACGTCGGATAGTTATAAAACTGCCCCTTATAATCAAAACAGAAATCCAGTCCCGTTTCGCAACACTTCGGGTTAATCAAAAAGACCTTTACTCCTTCGGCTGCTTTTTTCTTAATATAGGCTTCCCTCTCCTTTGCCTGCGGCGTCGAACTTTGTACGACACAAACACGACCTTTTACGTTGCAGTTGTTTTCCACAATCTCACCTAACCGGTCAATTACATTTGCATCTCCCGCTCCGGTATAAGAAACATACACGAAACAGTTTCGTCCTTCCGCCAGTTCCGACTTGATGATCTTCACTAACCGTTCCTCTTTGGGAAGAAGTCTGGTTTTGTAATCCTCTAAGTTTTTCGGATAGGCAAGCACCTGATTTTCCACTCTCGCGGACATAATCGGCGCCCTCTCATACGGTTTGTCGGGATAGGAAAGTCCCATCTGCAGAATATTACTCATTGCCGACGCACCTTCCTTACTGCGAAGACAATCTTTCAGTGTACCGATTAACGAATGATACGAAGAACTTACATCCTGCGGCATATCCACGATTTCGATTGACTCCTTTAAAGGCGGCAGTTCTGCGCCCATATCCGTGATATCCATAAAGACTGCCCGGTCGATTAAAAAATCCAAAAACAGTCTCGGAGAAATACCCGGTTTTACCCGGGGCTGCGTAATCTGCTTTCCACGGGAACATTTGTTGGAATTCCAGCCCGTTCTGGCTTCATAAACGGTTTCCACGGTACCGTACTCCTTCGCAAAACGAAGGGCTTCATAACGCTTCCATCCTTTTTTCACCATTCTTTCCGGTTCTAACAGCCATAACAAAGAAAAAAGGCACGTTGCCGCGCCATTTGCTATCGTACCGGTTAAGCCAAGCTGCCATTTACTTGCCTTTACAAGTGCTAAGGCCGCATTCGCCTGTGCCGTTCCTTCCCCTTCAAACTTATGGACTTCATCCAGGATTGCAAAGTCAAAATAGCCTTTTAAATACTTTTTAATAAAATGTGCCGGAGCGACACGTCTGGTGGCATTTTCCTTGGTAACATCATAGCCGCCATCCATCATGCACTCCTTTTTTAATTCTTTCTCTAACAGATACTCTTCCTCATGTCCCCTAAGCACCCAGGCGGTTGTTTTCCCCTTTTTTGCCTTGTTGGTAAAATGGGTAATTTTATACCACTTATCGGGTTTCTTTCTAAGGATTGATTCCGGAGTTTCCAGATTTTTACACCGCGTCTGCCACAACGAACTTCCACAGTTAAAACAAAAACCGTTACTCTCATTCTGCGAAGCAAAACGTTTCGGCGTAAGCACCTTTTCCTTAATATCATCTGCGTCCATTCCATCGTTATACTTTGAGGAAGGCTCGATTAAAATGTTTCCGCAATCGGGACAGATAAGCCCGTACGCCTTCGTCCAGGTCGGACGGCTTAGAAAGTTATGTCCCTGACATCTCGGACATTCCCCGTCTCGATTCTTTACGTAAATAGAACCGGTTGAATCGAAACAGTCTTTGCAGATCGGATAAAAAACCTTCCGTTTTTTCATCTGATACGGTACAGGGCTTCGATACGCATCCAGCTTACAAAAGTCTTTCCCGATCATATAAAATTCCTTCCTGGTTCTTTGCGGACCTGCTGCCCGGATTTTTTCAAGCTGTGAGAGGTTTTCCAAAATCTCCGCGTGTGCGCCGGGTACCTCTTTTTCTATCTCTTCCTTCCATTTCTGGGTAAGATGAGCCGGACAGATAATAATGTTACGATAGGTAACATTCCCCGGGGTATAACAATCCTTTAACGTCTTGTTCGGGTGGTTTTTTAAGAATCGTTCGTTAAAGAACTCTTCCACCACCGCAAGCGACTGGATTGTTTTTCCGACACCCATGCCCTGATTTAAAAGGGCATATTTCACACCGCTTTGAAGGCTTCGTACCGCCCCCATCACTTTCTCCTGCTGCTTTTCAAACAAACGCTTTGTCTTAAAAACAACATTTTTGGCATAGATTTCCGGCGTCTTTACATGCACCAGTTCGTCAATCTGTTTTGTAATGTTGCTCCACAGATTTTTCTTATTGGCAATCATGTAATCATCAAGACCTTTATACTCCACATCGGGTGTGGGCATATCGGAAACCTTAATGGCTCCTGATTTTACCGCCGAGGTAATAATGCCTTCTAAACCCGGCTCTTCTAAGTTTAAGTTATAAAGGATTAAGTCCTTTGCCGGAATCCATTTTCCGTTACGGTAGATTTTAAAATCCTCTACGGAAAAGACCGTTGGATACCGCCAGTCTTTTAGAATGGTTAAGAAGCGGTTTTCATACAGATAATGAAAAAGAAACTCCTTCCATTCCGGCCGAAGCGGCAACTCATATTTGTTCATTAAATGCGAATATAAGTCGTCCACGATGTCTTCCTTTGTAGATAAGATATACGGGGTATGTTTTTCCTGAAGCGTCATGTTATAGACCTCTCCATAATACACCATCCCCTTATTTTCATAAATCGGCTTGATAAAGGATTTTACCTTCCTTGTCTTATTCTGGCAGATCCGTATTTCGCGAATATATTCCCCGGCATTTCGATCTCCCCAGAGATTCGCATCCTGACCGACTGCCAGCCCCTGCTCTACCGCCTTCAATTTGCCTTTTGTATTGCTCATAAAAGCAGCAAAGAGGATTTCATAGTCATTCTGCACCATGCACAAACACTGTACCTGCTGCCCTACGCACTGAAATTTCATGCGCCTTCCCTCCTTATAAAAGTTTTTGTATTTTTCCACTCGGATGAATAATCGTCATCCGCATTTTGGCAAAAGACTGGACCCTTACCTTTCCGGATTTGTTTTCTTCATCCATCTCTGCCTCCTGCACCTCTGCGATTTCACAGATCCCGCGCTGCAGGTGCTGGTCCACACCGGGCGTACCCGTAAGTCCCTGCCCCTCACCGCAGGTAATCGCCTGCGCGATATGTCCGTCGCATAACGTGACAAGCGGGTTTTTTAAAGAAGAATTTTTGAACGGTTTTTCAAACAGATACTTTTGATGCAACCGTTTGGTATCGTCAAGCATTCTCTCTTCATTTTTTACGATTTGCTCCTGTACGGAGAGAAAATCAAACGATTTACTCTCAAAGAACTGAAGCTCTTCCGGATCCGACTCCGGGATTACTACTTTTTCCGCCTCCGGTATCACAGGCTTTTCCGGTAATTCCGGGATTTCCCAAATCTTTTTCTGAAATGCGATGATTTCTTCCGAAGGTGTTGTGACTCTCTCCTTTTTTACCAAAACGGCAACCACCTGATGGTACTTTTCGTATTCTTCCTTTCGGAATTTATACAGATACCGTATTTCATAACTGTTTAAGATAAAGCGCAGGTGCTTGTCTGCCTTAAATACCTTTTCCGGTACCACCCACACAAGTACGGATCCGATGGATAACTGGTTGTTGATCGCCTTTAAGAATTTATCTTCTAAGCGCTCAAAACCACTCTCCTCATCAAAATCCCCCATGTAAGGCGGGTTTGAGAAACAAAGCGGAAATTTTCTGTTTCCCTTAAACTTAATTCTTACGCCGTCTAAAAAGTCCGCGCAGACACATTTTTCAATGGCTTTGCTTTCCTTGATGGTTTTGTACGTTTCATCGTTTAGTTCCACACCCCATACAGAAGCGTTTTCCCCAACAATGAGCGTATTTACGGCAGAACAATCCCCACAGGATGGCTCCAATACATCCACGTGTCCTTCGGGGAATAATAAGAAGTTCTTAATATCCCTTACATGGCAATAGTCTGTATAATAAGCACCTGCCTTGGCTTCGTTCCATGCCGTCCTTGAAAAACTGTTATTTTGTTGCATTTCTTTGCCCTCCTTTCAAGGCATAAAAAAAGAGCCAGCGAAAGCTGACTCATCCTTAATTGGTTACATCTATATAAAACATAACGCATAAAAAAAGCACACCTGCCGGTGTACCGTGATTATGTCGTTATGATTGTTTTCTTATTAAGCAATTACAAAAAACCGGAACTTCCCGGAATTGACTAACAAAGTTTAAAAATCAAGTTAAAAGCAAAAAGAAATAAATACATTATTATTGTAGCATATTGTAGGATTTTTGCAACAAAAAGATTATTATTTCGCGATAACGGTAGTTATCAGTGTTTGATTTCTCCCTGATAACACCCCTCCACCATGTACGAACTGATTTATCACTTAGGAGATTAAGCGGGAATCCTCGGCAATTCAATTGCCGAGATGAGAGCGTCTAATCCCCTGTTCTAATCGAACATATGTTGCATTCTTGTTTATCTTATGATATACTATGTGTATGAAAGATAATCTAATTCATTACAGAACTTCAGTATGCAATATCAACTACCATGTGGTATGGTCTGTGAAATACCGCCGGAAGATTCTCAACAATGAAGTCGAGGCTTATCTTAAAGAGCTTGTTCAGCAAATTG
>Ga0247608_10004550_pt1 | contig 15444 bp, 18 predicted proteins | sample 176DNAGHGlowgp2_FD_193490 | JGI IMG/M metagenome (GOLD analysis project Ga0247608, IMG submission 193490) | Sheep rumen microbial communities from Palmerston North, Manawatu-Wanganui, New Zealand - 1766 DNA GHGlow gp2 | ecosystem: Host-associated > Mammals > Digestive system > Stomach > Rumen ...
AATACAGTTAGAGGTTCATCCTCTGGTAGTAGTCTATTAGATAAAATAAAAAAATAGAAAGTTAAATCTTTCTATTTTTTCTTATCAATGATATAATTTTTATGTAGGTGATAATATGAGAAAAAATTATATTCGTATTATTGATTATGAGGGAAATGAATTAGATGTTGAATTAATTTCTATATTAGAAGAAGATAATAATAAATATTTAATTTATACTAAAGGTGAGAGACAAAAATCAGGTAATCTGATTATATATATAAATAAATTAAGAATAAAAGATGGAAAATATATTTTAGAAAATATAATAGATGATGAAGAGTGGGGTAGCGTAAAAAAATTACTTAGTAATACTATTAGTAAGTAGGAGAGTGTGATATGAAAAATGATTCAATTGTAACATATGACGAAATAGTTGAAGCTTTAAAATCAATTATAGAGTGTTCAATTAATAATGATTATGAAAATGATTTTGACCATTTAAATGTTAAATATGAATCAACTATAGATAATAAAGTTGATTCTAAAGAAGAAAGTATTTTATATCATTCTTTAAAAGAATTAGAAAAAAGTATAGAAGACTCAAGTAAAATAATTAGAAAAGCTCTAGAAGAACAACTAATTAATGAAAGTATTATTAAAATAAATTGTGAATATATATTAGGATATGAAAATCGTGTATTATCTGCAAGTGATGATTCAATTGAAAAATTAAAAGAATCATCACTTGATATAAATTCATTAAAAAATGTTCCTACGTTAACCTCAACAGCATTAGATGAACTTTCAACAGTAGATACTAATAAAATATTTAGTGATTTTGAAGCAAATATAATAAATAAATATCCGGAATATTTTGATAGTGATATTCCTTTAGAAGATGTATCTTATGATATAGATGAAAAAAAATATGATTATGAAAAAATAGAAATGATAAAGAAAGCTTTAAAAAAAGCTAAACAATTAAATGATACAGAATTAGTAGAGAAATTACAAAAGATGTATGATGATGAAATAAATTAAAAGGAAGACTTAGTCTTCCTTTATTATTATTTTTTCTTCATACTCTTTTTTATTATTAGTATTAATATTAATTATATTACTTATTCTATTTTCTATATATAAATATTTATCTTCATACTTAGTTAATAGAGGTATATTAATATCTTTCTTTAGTCTATTTAAATGGTTTTTACCATTTGTATTAAATCCTAATACTCTTATATAATTAATATCTATATTATTAGCTTCTTCTTTAGTAAAATTCATAAGTATATGTACTAACATTCTTTTAATTCTATTATAAGTATAATTTTTTGTTTTAATATTTTTTATAAATTCATCTATATTGTTACTATCATAAATATATTTTCTTATTCTAGGTATTATATTATTATCTACACTTTGGTACTTTTCTAGATTATCTATTTCAGTAATTATTTTGTATTTTAAATAATTAAAATAATTATCTAAGTATATAGGATTATCTAAGTATTTAAGTGTATCTTTTGGTACATATTTAGAAATATCTATATTATTTTTTATTCCTTCTCTAATACTTGTTGCACTGCTAATAATATTATCTAATTTATCACTATTATAATTATTAGTTCTTTTAATAGTTATAGGATTAATATTATATTTATTTTTTATAATTTCTCTTATATATCCTATACCTAATATATCATTAGGTTCTTTTATATTTATATTTGTTATATCAGTTAATGATTTAGATAGTGCAGAAGGATAGTTATATCCTTCTTTAAGATAAGCTTTAATACTATCTTCATATTGTTTATTATTAAGTTGAGTTTTAGCTAAATTAATAAGTTTTTCTACATCATTGTTTTCAGATCCAAATACTAAAGTATCTACTTTTAAATAGTTTAATATTTTCATACTTGCATAACAGAATAAATCTGCTGATTGGCTTGCAAAAGGAAAGGGTAATTCTACTACTAAATCTATATTATGATTTAACGCAATTTTTGTTTTATTCCATTTATTTATTATACTTAAATCACCACGTTCGGTTACATTACCAGACATTACAAGTACTATTAAACTATCTGGATATAGTTCTTTAATTTTATTTATATGATATATATGTCCATTATGAAATGGATTATATTCGCAAATAATACCTATTACATTCATTTAAGTCACCACCAATATATTATCATAATAATAAAAAAATATCTAATGTATGCTATAATATAAAGGATAGGTGATTACATGAACTTAGATTTGATTAATAAATTGTATGATTTAATAATAAAAAAAGAAGAGAATACTTTAGAGAATAATAAAGATTTATTCCAAGAGTTTTATGATGAGAGAGTTAGTTTTATAAAATACTTAGATTATGAACCCAAAATATATTATATTTTAGAATATATGATAAAAAATTCAACAGGATTATTTTTTGAATATGAAATAAATAATTTATTATCTCTTTTTAATAATTATTTAGAAAGTAATTTACAATATTATCCATTTAGTGTTGATACCAAAAAAGATAGTGTAACTGTAAGTAAAATTTTTGAATTATATGTACATTATAATATTTTAAAAGATATAGTAAGTAATCCTACATATTATAATAAATTAAATGATTTAGATAGAGCTGAAGTAAATAAATTACTTAGTAAAACAAACATAAGAGATTTTGTATGTGCTTTTATAATGATACTTAATTATGGCTTTTTTGAAATAGATGAACATATTATTAGTGAAGTATTTAAATTTATACGTAATAATAATTATATTGATGAATTAGAAAATAAAAAACTAAGCGATATGGATAATAATTTTTTATATCATTATTTAGATAAATTTATTTTTATAAGAGATTTTAGTACTAAAGAAGAATTGGCAAATGATAAAATAGTTCTAAATATATTAAAAGGTAAAATTGGAGATTTTAAATTATATGAACAATTAATTGATAAATTAGATACAGAAATATTATTAAAAATATATAGTAATAGTATAAATGATATATTTAATGATATTGATAATACTTCTAATTTAAATACGATAAAAAGGTCTTTATATGAAAAAGTTTTAAGTAGATTACTTGATAAAGAACCTCTTGTTTTATATAAATATTATTTAGAATTTAAAAAGACTGATGATATATTTTCGACAAGTGAAACACATTTCTTTTTTGAAAAAAATAGTAGTGAACTAATAAGTAAGTGCTACGACAAAGATATTAGATTAATAGATGAAGATATTTTAATAAATTTATTACATAAAGTAACAGTTCCGAATAACTTTATTGTTAATGTTAATAATTATTATAGAAATAAGCAAGTGAGTGATGGAGTAAAAAAAGAATTAGAAAGGTTTAATAATAGTACTTTAATAGGGCAAGTTAAACCTTATTCTAAAGAAGAAATAATAGAATTATTACAAAAAATTTTTAATGAAAAGAAAGTACCAAAACAAATAAATATTATTAATTTATTTATAGGTCTAACTAATATTATTACGAATAATAGTGTAGATGTAACTTTATTTACTAAAGATGATGCTTTAGGATATTGTTCATCTGAAAGAAATGTTATTGGATATGATTTGAAATATTATTCAAATTTTCATGACCTTATTTATATAGATGATTTTGGTATAAAAAAAGTTATAGATATGTTAATGACAATATTTCATGAAACTACACATTATATACAATTTACTACAAATCCAACTAATGATGTAAAAGCAATTTTATAAAGAACATATAATAAGAGAATATTATCCAGATTATTATGAAAAAAATTATAGTAAAATATCGTATGAAAGAGATGCAAGAATAAAATCATATGAATTGTGTTATAATTTTTTAAAAGATAATATACCTGAAATGTGTTACTTTTTAAAACAATATTATTTAAAAAGTTATAAAGAAGATATAGAAATTAATATAGATGAAAAAGAAGTATTTTCAAATAGTAAAGTAGATATTGATAGAATATTTGATAGATTAGTATTTTTTCACCCTGAAATTAAGGAAAAATATCCTCAATTATTTGGTGAAACTAAGAGTAAGACTTGATTTTTTTATCATAAACTATTATAATGTTTTAGTCAGGTGATTTTATGAATTATGATTTAACTAGATTAAGAAATGGTATTGATAGAAATGTAGTTGTTGATGATTACTATTCTTTTACTGAAGAACAATTAAAAGGAACTGATTTAACTAAATTAGATAATGTTCATGTAGAAGGTGAAATTAGTTTAAATGCTATTGATGAACTATATTTAAGTTTAGAAGTTACTGGTAACATGGTTATACCATGTGCTATTACATTAAAGCCTGTAGAGGTACCATTTGATATAATAATTGAAGGAGATTTATCAGAAATTCATCCTGAATCACAAGAAAATGCTGAAAAATGCATAAATAGTCTTGATATTTTACCAATAATATGGGAAAATATATTAATGGAAATTCCTATGCGTGTTGTATCTCCTGATGCAGATATCACGAAGTTAAAGGGTGATGGATGGAGAGTTATCACTGACGAGGAAGATAGTGTTAATTCGGAGTTATCCAAATTAAAAGATTTATTAGATGATAGTGAGGTGAGATAAATGGCTGTACCATTTAGAAAAGTAAGTAATACTAGAGGTAGAAAAAGAAGAACACACTATAAAATTAGTGAAAATGGAACAACTAAATGTCCAAAATGTGGTGAAGAAATTAGACCACATAGAGTATGTTTAAATTGTGGAACATATAAAGGTAAAGAAGTTATTAAAAAAGAAGAAAAATAGTCTTCTTTTTTTTATTTATTATGTGATATAATTATACTAGGTGATATCATGGATAAGGTAAAGAATAGTAGGAATAGGTTAACTCCATTATTAGTAGGTATATTAATTGGATTAATATGGTTATTAATATTTTTAATTATTTATAAAGTATTACGTAATAATAGTTTAAAAAATGTTAAAAAGTTAAAATTAGATGATGATTTAGTACAAGAGTTGTATATGGGTATAAGTGATGATGATATTTTACTATATACAACTGGTAAATATACTAATAGTAATTTACCAGTAAATTATATATTTAAACGTGCTACTAAGTCTATGACTATAGAAGATATAGAGTTTAAAGATAATACATTTAAAATTACATATGATTCATTAGATAGTGCTATTAAGACGGTATATGGTCCTGATTTTGAATATGATTTATCTAAAATTGATGGTAGTATAGAAACATATATAATGCTTGATGGTAAATATTTATTATTTAATGTTAAGTATGATTCTAATTTAAATGCTTATGTAGGAACTTATTCTAAAATAGATACTATGAGTGATATTAAATTGAAAAGAGAATTAGTACAAGCTTATAAAGATAAAAATATTAATTTAAAGATAGAATATACTATTTATAAAGAAAATGGTAAATATCAAATATGTAGTGATTCTAGTTGTTCTAAAATAGAAAAAGAAGTAGATAATTTAGATGATTATAAATCAAAAAAACATGTAAAAGTTGAATTAAAAAAAGCAAGTGATGATGTTTATTATTTTAAAGAAAATAAATAGTTGACATAATTAATAAATGTGTTATAATTAAGTTAATTTGACGAAGAAAGTAGTAATTTAATAATTGGTAAATAGAGATTTTATGGTTGGTGAAAGTAAAACAAGATTATTAAATGAATTACCTGTTAAAACGGTTACGCGTTATAGTATTAAGATAATACAAGTATTATGAAGTAGGGTGGTACCACGATTATTCGTCCCTATAGCATAATACTTTTTTAATTTTATGGAAGTGATTTTATGATAAAGAAAATAATAATTGATTTAGATGATACGCTAATAATAAATAATAAAGAATCTATAAAAGATTATGTAAATGTACTAAAAAAATATGATAGTAATTGTGAGTATGAAGATGCATTAAAATTATATGAATGTATTGGTAAATATGAGTTAAGCGTAGATTACTATGATAAAGAAGAATTATTATACTTTATCAATAACTATTTCAATAAAGATTATGATATTAGTTTTATTGATGATATACTTAATGCGGTAGGTAATTGGTGTTATTTAATACCAGATAATTTAATTGATACATTAGAATATTTAAGTAGTAAGTATGAACTTTATGTACTTACTAACTGGTTTACCAGTTCCCAGTCTAAGAGATTAGATAAAGTAAATATTAGTAAATACTTTAAGGAAATAGTTGGACCTGAAAAGTATGTTAAACCATCTGTTGAAGCATTCAAATACTTTTTTAAAGATTCAAAACCTGAAGAATGTGTTATGATAGGTGATAGATATGAAATAGATATAGAAGTACCATTAAAATTAGGTATGAAAGCTTATCTATTTGATAGATTAAATAAATATGATAATATAGATTGTAAGAAATTTAGTGATTGGAAAGAATTAAAAGATATACTATAGGAGGTAATTATGGAAATAAGTAGTTATATTGATCATACAAATTTAAATAATAGTGCGACATTAAAGGATATAGAAAATTTATGTAATGAGGCTTTAAAATATCATTTTGCAAGTGTATGTATTTATCCTTATTATGTACCACTAGCAAAAGAGTTATTAAAAGGAAGTAATGTAGCAGTATGTACTGTTATAGGATTTCCTATGGGAATGAATACTAAAGAGACTAAAGTATTTGAAGCTATTAATGCTGTTGAGGCTGGTGCTGATGAAATAGATATGGTAATAAATATTGCAGCACTAAAAAATAAAGACTATGAATATGTAAAAGAAGAAATAGAAGAAATTAGAGATTCTATAGATGGTAAGGTTTTAAAAGTAATAATTGAGACATGTTTACTAACAGAAGAAGAGATTATTAAAATGACTGAAATATGCAATGAAACATTTGTTAATTTTATTAAAACTTCTACTGGATTTAGTAAATATGGTGCAAGAGTTGAAGATATAGAATTAATAAATAAACATAAAGGAGAAGTGCTTGAAATAAAAGCATCAGGTGGTATTAGAACATTATCTGATTTAGAAGCAATGGTTAATGCTGGTGCTACTAGAATAGGATGTTCTAAAAGCGTAGAAATAATGAATGAACCAATTAAGAAGGAGGAAGAATAATATGAAAAAAGAATGTAATTGTACAGAAGAATGTACTTGTGGATGTCAAGATGGATTAGAATGTACATGTAATGGTGAATGTACTTGTGGATGCCAAGATGGATTAGAATGTACATGTGAAGGAGAATGCACTTGTGGTGAAGAGTGCACTTGCGGTGAAGAATGTACATGTGGAGAAGATTGTACATGCCATAAGGAGTGTGAATAAAATGACTTTATATGATGATTTAGTATATAGAGGATTAATTAAAGATGTAGCAGGTGAAGATTTAAAAGATAAATTAAATGGTGAACCATTTGCATTCTACTGGGGAACAGATCCTACTGCAGATAGTTTACATATTGGACATTATTCAAGTTTAGTAACTGCTAAAAGATTAGCTAAAGCTGGCCATAAACCAGTATTACTAGTTGGTGGTGCAACTGGTCTAATAGGTGATCCTCGTCCAACAGCAGAAAGAGAAATAATATCTTATGAAGCTGTACAAAATAATGTTGAAGGAATAAAAAAACAAGTATCAAAATTATTTGATGGTAATGTAGAAGTAGTTAATAACTATGATTGGATGAAAGAAATGGATTTAGTTTCTTTCTTAAGAGAAGTAGGTAAATATATTAATGTTAACTATATGCTTGATAAAGATATAATTAGAAGAAGATTAGAAACAGGTATTACTTTTGCAGAATTTACATATACATTAATGCAAGGATATGATTTCTTATATTTAATGGAAAATAAAGGTGTAATTATGCAAGCAGCTGGTTCTGACCAGTGGGGTAATATAACTACAGGAATTGATTTAATATCTAAGAAAACTGGTAAAAAAGCATATGGATTTACTATGCCACTTATATTAGATGCTACTGGTAAGAAATTTGGAAAAAGTGAAGGTAATGCCTTATGGTTAGATATTAATAAAACATCAAGTTATGAATTATATCAATATCTAATTAATTCAGACGATTCAAAGGTAGAAGAATATTTAAAAGTATTTACTTTCTTATCAAAAGAAGAAATAGAAGATGTTATGGCTAAACATAATGCTGAACCTGAAAAGAGAATAGCTCAAAAAGAATTAGCTAAACAAATTATTTCTGATTTACATGGGGAAGCAGAATTTGAAAAAGCAGTAAGAATAAGTGAAGCATTATTCTCTGGTGATATAGCTAATTTAAGTGTTAGTGAAATAGAGGATGGTCTTAAAGATGTTCCTACATTTGATGTAGATGGATCAAGTTTAATTGATACATTAGTTAATAATAAAATAGCATCTTCAAGAAGAGAGGCAAGAGAGTTTTTAAGTGCTGGTTCTATAACTATAAATGGAGAAAAAGTTACAGATGAAAATATGATTATTGATTCTAATACTTCTATAGAAGGTAAATTAGTAATTATAAGACGTGGTAAGAAAAAATACTATTTAGGAATAATTAAATAACTGGAAATATAATATTTCCAGTTTTTTTGTACATATTTATAATAGGTGATTCTAGTGAATGACAATAATAAATTTATACATAATTATGCTTTTGAATATAATATAAGATTAGAAAAAAAGAAAAAGAAGAAAAGAATTATCATTTTATTAATTTTTTTATTTTTATTAATAACATTGGGAGTATATCTATCATTATTTTATTTTAATAAAAAAGAAGTCAAAGATGATTATGAAGAATATGATTATAATTATGAAATAGAAGAAAGCAATATAATTTCAAATAGTAATATAGAGTCAAATAGTAATATAATATCTAATTCAAATATAAAGAGTAATATAGAAAGTAATAAAACTAGTAATAAAGAAGAAAAAGATACAACAAAACCTATAATAAGTAATATAAGTTTATCTGCTACTGAAAATAAGATAATAGTTAAAGCTACATATAGTGATAATAAAACTAGTACTAAGAATTTAAATGTATTATATAGTTTAAATAATAAGACTTGGCAAAAAAGTAATACATTTACTGGTTTAAAACCAGTTACAAAATATATAGTATATGTAAAAGTAATAGATTCTAATAATAACTATATAGTTAAGAGTAAAACAGTAACTACTAAGTATTTAAAAGCTAGAAGTAATGTATCCGGAGTATATACACTTGGTAGCGATACTATTTATGTAGCTGAACTTAGTGATAAAAGTATAGTATATAGTATAGGGCTACCAAGTTCTACATCATTTAAATTATCCAAATTATCTTCTAATATGAATGGTATAAAGTTATATAAAGATGCTAATATAAAATTTGATAATAAGTATTTAATATATAATAATAAGAATTTAGATAGAAAAAGTAATTATACATTAAATCAGGTATTTGAAACATATTATGGTGGTAAATATAATTCTAATACATATTTTAGTGGTTATTTCTTTAATACAAGTATAGTTACATATTGTTTTGAAATGATTCCATATACTTTATCCAGTGGTGATGAGAAAGTAAAGATTATATTATATAGAGATGGTTATAAAGAGACCATCTCTGCAGATATAACTGGTAATACAGTATATTATAAAGAGGGTGGACCAAATCATACAATTGCTAAATTCTATGGTAAGTTAGATAGTAGTAGTGTTTTTACTGTTGAAACCAGTGCATATGGATCTGGTAGACCTCTTTATTCAATGAGTGGAGAATATTTAAGACGTAAAAAATATGATTTAGAATATATAATAAGAAATAAAATAGTAAGTTAAGTTTTATACTTAACTTTTTTTTGCTATAATTAGTATAGAGTAGGTGAGTTATATGAATTATAATGATGGAAAGGTACATACTGATTTTTTTGATAAACCAAAAGAAGAATTAGATTTAATAGCAAAAGAGTTTTCTGAAGGAAATGAAAATTTAGAAGAATTATTAAAAACATTATGGAGTAAAAAAATAAAAACAAGCGCTTGTTGTATTGGACATAAAAAAAGTAAAAGTTTATTTTTAAATGAAAATACTGGAGAAATTATTGAAAAGGATAATAATCTAGTTTCATACATTAGTATTGTTATAGATGATGAAAGTAAGAATAAAATTATGCCATTAATTACGAGTATGTTAGAAAAATATAAAGATAAAATTGATGTAAAAATAAGTACTAATCATGCTTTATTAAAACCTGTATTATCAATACATTGTGATATGGATATAAAAGATGATTTTTTTAAGTCATTAAGTGAAGCAGTAAAAAAGGATGAACAAAAAAACAATTTACTAATTGATTTTGCATTAGACTTTGAAAAAAAAGGAAATGAATTATTTGGAGCAAAAAAATTTTATAACTTAATGGGAAATGATGATAAGGAATATTTAAATTTACAAAGTGGACAAACAATTTCTTTAGATTATAATAAATTAAAAATCATATCAAATATTGATGATAAAATTCTAAAGGATATATGGATGGAAATTATCAAAATAAATCCTTGTTATATAAAATTTATTTCATCTAAATCTTCAAATTTTAAAATAGTAGCATTAGAAGCAATAAAAATAAATCCTTATTCTATATCAGTATTATTTGATAGTAGAAATGAGATATCCTGTTATATTGAATTAGCTTTAGAAGCGGTAAAATTAGATAATTCAAATATTAAATTTTTACCATATGATTATATAGAATATGAAAAAGTAGCATTTAATATTATAAAGACTAATCCTATAATACTATGTATAGTAGATAATCGTGGAATAAAAGATTACGATAAATTTGTATTAGATTTATTAAAAGTAGATTCTAGTATTTTTACTTATATTGATAAAGAAAAAATAAGAGATTATGATAAATTTATGGATGAAGTATTAAAAATTAATCCAACATTATCAAAGTATATTAATTCAGTTGAACAAGATAATTCTAATTTAACAGTAACAAGTAATAATTATGAGGAAATATCTACAATAAATGTAGAGCAAACAGAATCAGAAAATAAGAGTTTAGGTATAAAATTATTACATATTGCTTCTAATATTAAATCAATATTTTTAAATAATAAAGTTAAATTACATGATAGTGAAGAATTAAATACTTCTAGTAAAAAAAGATAAATAGTGTTAACTTATTTACATTAACTGGTTATTAACCAGTTTTTTTATTGATAAATTATAATATATTTGATAATATATATATGATAGGGAGGTCTTGAAATGGGAAAGAATAAAAATAATAATACCGATAATTATGTTCAATATAAATATAAAGATAGAACTCCAAAAGAATTAAGTAAAAAAACAAAAATTATTTTAGGCGTTATACTTGCATTATTAGTTTTTGCAACAGGATTTTTAGGCTATGAACTTAAAACTACAACTATGATTAAAGAAAATGCTATTGCATATCAAGAGTATAATCCTGATTTTGATTATGAACATGAGGAAGAAGAAGAAAAGAGTGGTTGGGGGTCAATTACTGCGGAAAATCTTGAATCATATAAAGAAATAACAAGTAACATTGAAAAAGAAAAAGAAGACAATAAAAAATCTGATTCAAATTCAAACAGTAATGAAGATGATAAAGGTAAGGCTCCTGTAATTAGTAAAGTAGAAGTAGCTTCTACAGGTACTAGTGTAACAGCTAATGTTAAATTCACTGATGAAGATTCTGATATTAAAAAAGTTAAAGTAGCGTATAGTATAAATAATGGAAAAACATGGCAAAAGAATAATACATTTAATAATCTAAGACTAAGTACTACTTATACAATAACTGCTAAAGTTACAGATGATAAAGGTAATAGCGTAACAAAGACTGCAAAAATAACTACTCCAGCAGCAGCTAAAGCAAATGTTACAGGTGTATATAAAAGTGGTAGTAGTTATATCCAAGTTATTCAGTTAAATACAAGTACTATTATTTATAGTATTGGAAAATCTACTATGAATTCAACTCATAGAGCAACACTTACAAATAATTCTAATGGGGTTAAATCATTTACCGGTGGATTAAAATTCAATAGTGCTAATTTAATATATGGTGGTAGAACATATATCTATTCAGGTAATATAGATACTAATCAAATGTTTAAAGATTATTATGGAGGATACTTAGATCCAACAAGTACATTTAATGGTACATATAGAAATATAGCTAATAATGGTTATTCTATGGATATAGTACCAATTAGAAATGGTGTTACTCAAACATTATATGTTTATGTTACTGGAGGAGGTAAATCTACATTATTAAAGATTAAATTCTCTGGTTCTAAATTCTCATATAATGCTGGAGGAGAAAAATTAAGTGCTTCATATTATAGAGGAAACGTAAGAATAGAAACATCAAGTACTAAAGGATCAGTACTTAATACAGCTAGTGGAGATTATGCTAGATATAGTAAATTTACTATGGATAGTGCAGTAAAGAGTAAATTTGGACTATAATATAAAAGGTGGTTATATACCACCTTTAATTATGTACAAAAAAAATAGATTTATAAAAATCTATTTTTTTAATTCTATCTATTGTAGAATTCAACTATTAATGATTCATTAATATCAGCATTTAATTCACTTCTTTGTGGGAATCTTACATAAGTTCCGCTCATTTTGTTTTCATCAAAGTTAACAAAGTCAACTCTTCTTGCTAATGATTCTAAAGAAGCTTTAATTACTTTTAATTCTTTATCAGATTCTTTAACTGCGATTACATCGCCTGGTTTACAAGTGTATGATGGAATATCAACTTTTTTACCATTAACTGTTAAATGTCCATGGTTAACTAATTGTCTAGCACCTTTTCTTGAAGTAGCTAATCCTAAACGATAAGCTAAGTTATCTAATCTACTTTCAAGTAATACTAATAAGTTTTCACCATGTACACCTTTCATTTTTCCAGCTTTTTCAAAAACTTTCTTAAATTGTTTTTCGTTTAGTCCATACATAAATCTAACTTTTTGTTTTTCTTGTAATTGAACTCCGTAATCTGATAATTTTTTACCACGTTTACTTCCGTGTTGTCCTGGAATATAAGGTTTCTTAGCTAATTCTTTACCATTTTCTAAAGTTGAGAAACCTAATCTACGTGATACTTTGTAAGTTGAACCAGTAAATCTTGACATCTTCATTCTCCTTTCATGTCTATTGATGAATGAAGCAATCTTTCAAATATATAGGGTGTATAAATTAAATATATTCGCCTTGCAGCAAGGTTACAAATAACCCCTATAGGTAAATACACATTATATATTCAAAGAAAGCGCTGCTTTCCTCATCGCAGTTATAATTATATTATCTTATTTATGATATGTCAAGTTTAATTAGTAATTATAATATAAAAAAATATTATAATATAGTCGAAAAATCATAAAATTTATGATATACTTAATAATAGGTGATAGTATGCGATTAATGATAGGTACTATGATAGGTATATTAGTTTGTTTAATTATTGCTGCTATATGCTTTGTTAGAAGTAGAAAAAATAAGCGTATAAAGGATGCTTTAGCGCGTTTAGAGATAGAGAAGAATAAGATAGATTCTTCACCAATTATACCAGAACTTGCTAAAGTTGAAGCTTTCCTAAGTAATGAGAAATTAGAAAAAAGTTATAATGAATGGAAGGAAAGATTATCTAATATTAGAAATGTAGAAGTACCAAAACTTAGTGATATGATATTAGAAACTGAATATTCATTACATCAAAAAGATTATAAGAGTACTTTATATAAGTTAGCTAAATTAGAAATGGCTTTATATAAAGTTAAGACTAATTCTGATTTTTTACTTGGTGAAATAAAAGATATAACAAACAGTGAAGAACGTAGTAGGGTAGTTATTACAAAACTTAAAGTTAAATATAGACACTTATATCAACAATTTTTAGATAGAAAACTTGAGTTTGGTATTATTGGAGATAATGTTCAAAAACAATTTGAACTTATATCTAATAAGTTTGAAGAGTTTGAAAATATAATGGATAATAAAGACTATACTGAAGTAAATGGTATACTTAAAAATATAGCTGCTTTATTAAAACATATGGAAATAGTTATAGATGAAGTTCCTTCTATAGTATTATTAGGTACTAATGTACTTCCAAAGAAAATTGAAGATATAGAAGAAACATATAATAATATGATAGAGGATAATTATCCTTTAGCGTATCTTAATGTTGAATATAATATTGATGAAGCAAATAAAAAGATTAATGATATATTAATAAGAACACAAGAGTTAAATCTTGAAGATAGTTTATTTGAATTAAAAGTATTAGTTGAATATTTTGATTCACTATTTAATGATTTTGAGAAAGAAAAACTATCTAGACAAGAGTTTAGAGAAACTAAAAATAATTTTAAAAAGAGATTAGATAAAATTAATGATATATTAGATGATATGTTAAATAGTTTAGATGATCTTAGAAATGAATATAATTTTAAAGAAGAAAATATTAATGCATTATGGGATATAAATGATAAATTAAAAAAGGTAAATGAAGATTTTGAATCTTTAGACGGACAGACTAATCAAAATAATTTATCATATTCTAAAATGTTAGATGAATTAGATATACTAGCTAATAAATTAACTATATTAGAAGATAGTTTAGATGGTACTTTAGAAACCATCGGTAGTATGCGTAATGATGAAATTAGAGCGCGTGAACAATTAGAAGAAATAAAAGTTATACTAAAAGATTCAAAATTAAAAATGAGAGAGTATAATTTACCAATAATACCACAAAGTTATTATGTAGAACTTAATGAAGCTAGTAGTGCTATTAGAGAAATAGTAAAAGAATTAGATAGAAAACCTATTACTATAAGTATATTAAATACTAGAGTAGATACAGCACGTGATTTAGTAATAAAATTATATACTAAGACATGTGAATTACTAAAAGTAGCAGCTTTAGCAGAAACTCTATTAGTTTATTCTAATAGATATAGAAGCAATTTTGAAGGAATGAGCAATAAATTAAATTTGTCTGAACAATTATTCCTTAAAGGAGAATATAAAAAATCATATGATTTAACAATTAATATATTAAAAGGGGTAGAACCTGATATAGATGAAAGAATAATAAGGTACTATGAGTTATATAGAGGAGATAAATAATATGAATGCAGAAGAATATTTAGATGAAGATTATAAAGAAATAGATGCTAAAGATAATGATACAAATTTAATTACTAAGTTAAATACTCCTATAAATATATTATTACTTAGTGCAATATTTGCAGTTATATTAATGATTATTATAGTATGGTTTCTATTTTAGAGGGCTTATAGCCCTCTTTTTTTATTTATATATATATAGGTAAATTTTATATAGGTATAAAAATTATGTATAGGTATGTATAAAAATTATATATAAATGGTTTTTATAAT
>Ga0247608_10004551_pt1 | contig 15442 bp, 9 predicted proteins | sample 176DNAGHGlowgp2_FD_193490 | JGI IMG/M metagenome (GOLD analysis project Ga0247608, IMG submission 193490) | Sheep rumen microbial communities from Palmerston North, Manawatu-Wanganui, New Zealand - 1766 DNA GHGlow gp2 | ecosystem: Host-associated > Mammals > Digestive system > Stomach > Rumen ...
ACCTCCTCACAGACTGCGGTCTTCTCGGCCAGCACATCAGCACTGACATGCAACAGTGACATCTTCACCTCGTCGACATACGAGATGATACCACCTTTGAAGTATTTCGATGCACCAGGCACAGCGATAATAGCCTCTGCAATACGTCCACCGGTACAACTCTCTGCCGTACTCACCGTTTTGTTCATCTCCCACAGTATCTGTGAAATCTCTCTGCTGATAATTTTACTTTCAAAATCCATTGCTTCGTTTTATTTAAAAGTCACTCTCGAGAATGCCGGGGCGTCAATCGGACAGTATTCGCCGTCCTGGAACTTATAATAGCCCACGATGCCTATCATGGCAGCATTGTCTGTAGTATAACTGAATTTAGGTATATACACCGTCCAACCATAGCGTTTGGCATAGTCGTGGAAGGCATTGCGCAGTCCGTTGTTGGCACTCACGCCACCAGCCACAGCCACATGCTTGATACCAGTCTGCTTCACGGCTTGCTTCAATTTCTTCATCAGGATGTCCACGATAGTCCATTCCAGCGAAGAAGCGATGTCCTCCTTATGATGTTCAATGAAGTCAGGGTCTTCCTCAACCCATTTGCGCATGTTGTAAAGGAACGAGGTCTTCAGCCCCGAGAAACTGTAGTCCAGCCCCGGTATATGCGGTTCGGCAAACTGGTATGCCTTGGGGTTCCCCTGACGTGCCAGACGGTCGATAATGGGGCCACCTGGATAACCCAGCCCCATGACCTTCGAACACTTGTCAATGGCCTCGCCAGCAGCATCGTCGATGGTCTGCCCCAGCACTTCCATGTCGTTATACGCATTCACCTTGACAATCTGCGAGTTTCCACCACTGACCAGCAAACAGAGGAAAGGATAAGGAGGCGGATTAAAGTCTCCTTCGCCCCCATCAATATAATGCGCCATGACATGTCCCTGCAAGTGGTTGACGTCTATCAGCGGTATGCCCAGCGACCGTGCAAAGCCCTTGGCAAAGTTAACTCCTACTAACAGCGATCCCATGAGTCCCGGACCACGTGTGAAGGCCACAGCCGACAGCTGTTCCTTCGTGATGCCAGCACGCTTGATGGCTTCGTGCACCACAGGCACAACGTTCTGCTGGTGAGCTCGGCTTGCCAGTTCAGGCACTACGCCACCATAGGCTTCGTGCACAGCCTGCGATGCCGTGACGTTCGACAGCAGCACGCCATCCTTCAGTACTGCGGCAGAAGTGTCGTCGCAGCTGGATTCTATTCCTAATATATATATATTCTTCGACATTTCGATGTTTCGACATTTCGAAGCTTCGAGGTTCCGATGCTTCGAGGTTTCCTGGGTTTTGGGGCCTTGGCATCATCAGTGCGTCAGCACCTCTACGCCGTGTTCTGTCATCAGCAGTGTGTGCTCCCACTGGGCTGAGGGCAGTTCGTCTTCTGAGATAACCTCCCAGCCGTAGGGATCGTCAGCATCTATGAACACGCGCCATGTACCCATATTAATCATCGGTTCGATGGTGAACACCATGCCAGGCACCAGTAGCATGCCCTTTCCCTTCTCTGCAAAGTGGCACACTTCAGGTTCTTCATGAAAGGCATTACCTACCCCATGACCACACAAGTCGCGCACCACGCCGTAATGATACTTCTTGGCGTGTTTTTCGATGGCACGGCCGATGTCGTTCACGTAGCCCCATGGCTTGGCAGCCTCCATACCTATTTCCAGACATTCCTTAGTGACACGCACCAGCTGTTCCTTCTCGGGCGTTGTCTTACCTATTATATACATACGCGAGGCATCAGCATAGTAGCCATCCAGAATGGTGGTGAAGTCAACGTTGATTATATCGCCCTCTTCCAGAATGTCGTCGGCCTTGGGAATGCCGTGGCACACCACCTCATTGATGCTCGTACATACAGACATGGGGAACGGGGGTGTCTCCTCGTCACCGCCATAGTTCAGACAGGCAGGAATAGCACCATGCTTGTCACAGTAGTCACGACATAATTGATCTATCTCCAAGGTCGACATACCCGCATGGATGACCTCTCCCACTGCGTCCAACACACCAGTGTTCACCACACCGGCCCGTCGGATGCCCTCTATCTGTTCAGGTGTCTTTATCAAGTCGGGCGTAGGCACCAGCACACCCTTGTTTTCCAAATACATGATGCGCTTGTCAAACTCCGTAGGCTGTTGCCCGGGCTTGCAATGCCATCTTCTTTTTACCATAGTTTCTCAGAATTTGGGTGCAAAGGTACGAAATACTCAGAAGAAAAACAAATTTATGGCGTATTCTTTGTTGAAAAGTCTCGCTATTCTCAAATAGATTTATTACCTTTGTAGCCGAAAACCTAATTAATCAGCAATATGAAGCGCCCCACTACAATAATCCTGACAACAGTTATAACAGTTCTCATGGGCTGTCAGGGCCACCGCTATGGTACCGGCTATAATCAGGGAGTAACCGACAGCATTACTGCCGTGCTTTACGACCTGATGAGCAGCAAGCCCTCCGAGGCACTGGCCATGGTTGACAGTCTGGAACGCGACGGCATCTATGGCGAGGGACTTGCCAACTGTCGAAGGGCACAGATTTATTCTGAGCAGTACCAGCCTCGCGTTTCCGGCATCTATGCCCAACGTGCCCTGAAGGACAAGAAGCTGCGCCCAGGGCAACGCTATTTCGCCTTTAACCTGCTGATAAACTCTGCCATGAATGTAGGCAACACAAAGCGTGCCCTTGAGTATGCCACAGAGGCACTGAATGCCACCAAGCGCGACACCACGCATGATGCTCGCGAGTATGCCCCCGACTTCATGGTGTGCATTGCCGGTTGCCAGATGAAGCTAAACCACCACAAGGAAGGCAATGCTAACTACGAGCAAGCCTACCTGATGTACGAAGAGATACTCCGTAATGCCAAGAGTTTCTCGTGGTTCTACCCGGAGATGATGCTCTGTGTTGACGCCATCTCCGAAAACGCCAACATTGGCGACTACACCACGGCCCACCACTGGCTGCCACGACTACAGCGCAGTTACCTGCGCACTACGACCACGAACGACATACCTCTTCATGTAAAGGGAGACTGCACGGCAGAGGTTGAGATGGTTCAGGCCAAGCTTTTCTTGCGTGAAGGCAAGCGCCAGGAGGCCGAACGCCACTATCAGGCATTCCTGCAGACCGATTTTGCACAAAGCCCCTTTGGTCACAAGACAGCAGCGGCCTATCTGGAGATGGCTGGTCGCTGGAAAGAGTTAGAGCAGGCCGTGGCCTATGCCGACTCGTTCTATCGCGACAATGCCTCATATCACACTATGGACTACCTCTCACAGGTGCTTGCCCGACGTTTCAAGTCGCAAAGACGTCTGGGTCATCACGCAGAGGCACTCAATACGGCCGCCACCCTGATATCGCTACTCGACAGTGTCGAGGAACGCACCGAAAAAAACAATGCTGCCGAATTGGCCGTCATCTACGAGACTCAGGAGAAAGAGCAGAAGATAGCCGACCAACAGTCCTCACTCTCCCAGCAGCGCTGGTTGGCCACCGCGTGCACTTTACTGCTGCTTAGCATATTCTTCGTCGTATATACACTCTACCGTCGCAAGGCACACCGCAAGCTGCAACGTGCCTACGACCAACTGGAAGAGACCACCACAGCCAAGGAACGTATAGAGAGTGAACTGCGCATTGCCCGCAACATTCAGATGTCGATGGTGCCCCAAGAGTTCCCCCAGCGCCCTGGTCTCGACCTCTATGCCCTGATGATACCTGCCCGCGAGGTCGGTGGCGACCTCTACAGCTACGTGCTACATGACGACGAGCTCTACTTCTGCGTAGGCGACGTGTCTGGCAAGGGGGTTCCCGCCTCGCTTTATATGTCGCAGGCCACCCGTATGTTCCACGCTCTGGCATCACAACACCTAAAGCCTGCCGACATTGCTGCCAAGATGAGCGACGAGCTGGCCCAGGGCAACGAACAGGGCATGTTCATCACCATGTTCATAGGTCTGCTACAGCTGTCGACAGGCCATCTCGACTATTGTAACTGCGGACACACTCCCCCCATACTGGGGTGTGGTACCGAGCAGGGACACTTCCTTGAGATGGAGTCCAACGTGCCCATAGGTCTGTGGCCCGGCATACAGTTTGTTGGCGAACAGATAGAGAGTATCAAGGGGCAGACGCTCTTCGTCTATACTGACGGACTAAACGAGGCCGAAGACTCAGACCATAACCAATTTGGCGACGAGCGTCTGCTGCAGTGTCTCAGCCATACGGTTCCCGTCAGCAGCCAGAAGCTCACCGAGTACGTCTTGCAGCAAATAGAACAGCACCGCCAGGACGCTGAGCCCAACGATGACCTCACCATGCTTTGCCTGCGAATAGAATAATTTGGCATGATTTTTGCATATTCTCCTACCAGTAAGTAAGAAGACAAATAAAAACAAGAAAGTATGCAAAAAGGTAACATCGGGGTTACGACAGAGAACATTTTCCCCGTCATCAAAAAGTTTCTCTATAGTGATCATGAGATATTCCTGCGCGAGATGGTGTCGAACGCCGTCGACGCCACACAGAAGCTGAAGACGCTGGCCCAGCAAGGCGACTTCCAGGGCGAGCAGGGCGACCTCACCGTTCACGTCGCGCTGGACAAGGACAAAGGCACCATCACCATCTCTGACCGTGGCATAGGTATGACGGAAGAGGAAATAGACAAGTACATCAACCAGATAGCCTTCTCGGGTGTCAACGACTTTCTGGAGAAGTACAAGGACAACGCCAACAACATCATAGGTCACTTCGGACTGGGCTTCTATTCGTCGTTCATGGTGTCGAAGAAGGTAGAGATTATCACCAAGAGCTATAAGGAGGGAGCAAAAGCCGTGAAGTGGTCGTGCGACGGTTCGCCAGCCTACGAGATTGACGAGGCCCAGAAGGAAGACCGTGGCACTGACATCATCCTCTACATTGACGACGACTGCAAGGAGTTCCTCGAGAAGGAACGCCTGCAACAGCTGCTGAACAAATACTGCAAGTTCATGGCCGTGCCTGTGGCCTTTGGCAAGAAGCAGGAGTGGTCGAGCGAAAAGAAGGAGATGGTAGACACCCAGGAGGACAATATCATCAACAACGTAGAACCCCTGTGGACCAAGGCCCCCTCGACGCTTAAGGACGAAGACTACAAGTCGTTCTACCGCACCCTCTACCCCATGAGTGACGAGCCCATGTTCTGGATTCACCTGAACGTTGACTACCCCTTCAACCTGACGGGTATTCTGTACTTCCCACGCATCAAGTCAAACCTCGACCTGCAGCGCAACAAGATACAGCTGTACTGCAACCAAGTGTTCGTCACCGACCAGGTGGAGGGCATCGTGCCTGAGTTCCTGACGCTGCTGCATGGCGTCATTGACTCGCCAGACATTCCGCTGAACGTCAGCCGTTCTTACCTGCAGAGCGACCGTGAGGTAAAGAAAATCTCGACGTACATCACCAAGAAAGTAGCCGACCGTCTGCAGTCCATCTTCAAGGAGAACCGTAAGGAGTACGAGGAGAAGTGGGACGACCTGAAGCTGTTCATCAACTATGGCATGCTGAGCGAGGAGAGCTTCTACGACCGTGCCAAGGACTTCGCCCTGCTGAAGGACACCGAGGGCAAGCACTTCACCTTCGACGAATACAAAACCCTCATTGAGGGTGCCCAGAAGGACAAGAACGACCAGCTGGTCTACCTCTATGCCACAGACAAGGAGGAGCAGTACTCCTACATCCAGGCAGCCAAAGACAAGGGCTACTCAGTGCTCCTGCTGGACGGCCAGCTTGACGTACCTGCCATCCAAATGCTGGAGCAGAAGTTCGAGAAGTCGCACTTCACACGTGTCGACAGCGACATCATCGACCGCCTCATCGTGAAGGACGACCAGCCCAAGTCTACGCTCACGGACGACGAGTCTGCCAATTTGTCACAAGTATTCCGTTCACAGATGCCTAAGATGGAGAAGACGGAGTTCATGGTCGAGGTACAGTCGCTGGGCGAAGGCCAGCGCCCTGTGGTCATCACTCAGAACGAGTGGATGCGCCGTATGAAGGACATGAGCCGTTTCCAGCAGGGCATGAACTTCTACGCCCAGATGCCAGACACGCTGAACTTGGTGCTGAACAGCGACCATCCTCTGGTGAAGCGTGTGCTTGACGACTGCAAGGCCAACACAGAGGAAGCCCTGAAGCCCATCGAGTCAGAGCTGAAGGGTCAGGAGGCCCGTCTGGCTGCTATCCGTCAGCAGCAGGAGAAGAAGAAGCCTGAGGAGCTGACACAAGACGACAAGGACATGAAGGCCGAGACCGAGAAGGCCGTTGAGGAGCAGAAGCACAAGAAAGAAGAAGTGCTCAACGGCTATGCCGCCAAGAACGACATCGTCCACCAGCTCATCGACCTGGCCCTGCTGCAGAACGGCATGCTAAAGGGCGAAGCTCTGGACAAGTTCCTGAAGCGTAGCGTAGAGCTCATCAAGTAACATCACAACAAAGCCTGTAGGCGCTTAAAGGCAGGGGCCAGTAATGTGGTCTCTGCCTTTTTTCCGTCTGCCGACCGGAAAAGGCACCGACGCTGCTTGGGCAACAACTGGCATACGTTGTGGATATTGACCAGCGTGCTACGGTCTGCACGCACAAAGACTTCGGGGCTGAGCATTTTCTCCAACGCCCCCAGTCCCAACAGCACGGTATCCTTGCCATGGAAGGTCACTATCTGCGAGTAGTTGCCATCGCCCTTGAAGTAGGCAATGTCCTTCACATCGACAACAATCGTTCCGCTGGCAGTACGCAGCGTAAGGCGCGCAGCCTCCGGCAGCTCTGTCATCTGTACGATGTCCTTTGCCAGCTCGCTGACGGCGACGTCACTGATGGCCTTCTTCCGGATGGCTTCTATCTGCTCGTCGCGTTGCATCTTCTCTCGCTGCAGCCTTATCATGCGCTGCCGGTTGCGCCGTTTCTCATACCACCGTGCGACGCCCCACACCACGAGCGACAGTATCAGGAGTCCCAACACCCACACCCACCAGTGCTGCCACCAATGCAATGGCGGAGCGATGAAGGTATCCTCCTCATGATAGGCAAGCAGTTCTTCAGGGCGGAAGGAGGTCACCTCTTCTACACCTGCCAACCATACCGTGCCAACGTCCGTCTCGGCCATAGTAGCCATCAGGGGTTCCAATGCCGTAAACCCATTGGTATGGTTGAAGTAGCGCACATCGTGAATACGCTCGTCGGCATCAAGTCGTCCCACAAAGAGCCCGTCGATGACAGCTACCACCAGATAGCCCTTTTCCGATGCGTGCACCGCCCTCACCTCGTGGCCTGCCAACTCATCTATATGCAGTGGTTCCACCTGCCCATGACGTATCACGAAGAGCGAGTCCTTCGATGCCAGAAAGATGCTACCTCTGGCAGTGCCGGCCATCGAGGTGACGATGAGCTGCTGTTCGTAGTCATACTTCCGCCCGTCGACAAAGAGTCCGAAGGTGGTGCCCACCCACAGGCGTCCCTCTGCGTCACGGGCTGCACACCATGGATGAGGGATGCTGGCAGACAGCGTGTCTATGGTCTCATGACGTGGATTATAGGCTGCCAGACACCTTCGACTGCCAATGACGAGCAGGCTGTCGGCAGCGGCCACAAACTGGTAACGGTCGCGAGGCAGCTGAAGCCTCCGCATGCTGCCGTTCCCCCCTACCCTGACCACGTCGCCATTGGCAGCCATGTACACATGACCTTGCACACAGGCTGCGCTCGGAGCGTAGAAGTTATCAGGGTCGTCGTCGACCACTTTGCCGTCCACCAGTAGCTTGCCGTTCAGCGTACCCATGACCACGTGCTGCTCTGCGTCAACACCTATGGCCCGCACAATGTCGTCAGTATCTGTCAGCCGGTGCGTGGTGAACGAACGGGTGAAATAACAGTACAGGCCCTTGTAAGTAGCCACCCACAGACGGTTCCAACGGTCTACCAGCAAGTCCTTCACCAGATTAAAGCCCGTGGCCAGCGTACGAATGCCGTGGCCGTCATATTCGTAGACGCTATGCTCGTCGGCTATGCACAGCCTTCCGTCGCCCATCGACCTGACGATGAGTCCGTAGCTGACAGCACGGAAGTCGTAGGGTGTCACCAAGCGTAGTCCCTTGCTTCCCACCCTATACACGCCGTCAGCAGCCAGCGCCAGCAGGGTGTTGCCACTGCGCTGCAAGGTGAACACATCGCCTTTGGCTGTCAGCCGTACGGCACCGCTGCCCTGTACACGGTAGAGTCCCTGCTCCGTCGGCACATAGAGCACGGTGGAGTCCATATACAGCTTACGGTCGGGCGTCATCTGGTCGAGCAACGTCCCTCGCCTGACGGTCGTCATGCCCTCTGGCGTCACCCGACACAGGCGTCGCTGCGTCTCCTGTTCGTTCTCAAGCAGCACGTAGCCATTAGGCAGGCTGGTGCTGTTGAAGTTGTTCAGCAGCCAGTGTCCCTGCCTGTCGACGGGCTCCATGCCGACGTCGTCGCCGTCTATCAGCCACTGTCGCCTGAAGTCGAAGGCTCTGACCTGATGCTCCACCTCGGCAAAGTCTACGATATTATAACGGCGTCCTTTCAGGAAAGGCGTAAAGCCATGGCCGTCGAAACGCACAAAGCCAGACAGCGTACCAACGTATATATATCCGCGCGAGTCCTGGAACAGGCGTTCGGTCTGCATCTGGGGCAGTCCGTCAAGTGTGGTGTAGCGACGAAAGGTAAACTTGCTCTCCAGTTGAGCCTGGAGAGCAAGGCACATACATGATAAAAGCAAAGTCGAGGTTAGTTTCTTCAGTCTCATGTGGCGAAGTTAATAAAAAAAAACGAAAATCAAAAGCTTTCCGCTGTAAATATTTGCGCACCATGCCAGTTCGTCACTCAAAAGGCATAGTTCGTCAAAAACACCCCCTATGAGCCCTCTGCGAACGATTCTTTTTTGTATATTTGCAATAGACAAGAAGAGTTATCCTAATTACTAACCATCAAACATTTAACGTATGAAGAAAATCATGATTCTCGTTGTGATGTTGTCGATGACCATCGCAGCAAGTGCCCAGCGGAAGGCTGGTGTGTGGAGCATTACTCCTAAGGTAGGTATGAACCTGGCCAACCTGGCAGGCGACGTCAGCAACAACAGCATCAAGGTAGGCCTTGTGGCCGGCGTAGACGGCATGTATCAGGCCACGCCGCTGATAGGCGTCTCGGCCGGTGTGTTCTATTCCATGCAGGGATGCAGCGGCGACGGCGACCTGAAGCTGAACTACAACTTCATCAACATTCCCGTTCTGGCCAACTTCTACATCACGCCTGACTTTGCGCTGAAGATTGGCTTGCAGCCTGCCTTCGTGGCATCGGCAAAGCAAAAGGCCGACAAGAGCGAATACGACGTCAAGGACGCCATGCAGAGCATAGACCTCAGCGTGCCCATTGGTGCTTCCTATCAGATTTCCGACTTCGTCATTGACGCACGCTACAACCTGGGCGTAACGAAGATTAATAAGAACGGGGGCAGCATTCGTAACAGCGTGTTCCAGATTACCGTAGGCTACGTGCTTCCGCTGTAAGGCCACAGGCTGGATAACACAAAAAGAAGAGTCCCAAGTGAAAGTCAACTTTCACTTGGGACTCTTCTTTTTGTGATTCCGGCGGGATTCAAACCCACAACCTTCTGATCCGTAGTCAGATGCTCTATTCAGTTGAGCTACGGAACCTCCGTTCCTTAGTTTGTCACCAAACCATCGGGCTCCTCATTTCTGATTTGCGGGTGCAAAGGTACACACTTTTTCTGAAACCGCCAAACTTTTTCCCTACTTTTTTCGAAAAACCTCAAAAAAAGGCAGGAAATCAGAATGGGAAGCCTATTATCTCGTTCATGATGTTGTTCTGAATCTCGTCAGCGTCCATAGGCATCATGTCGGGGGCTCCTGCCTCACCGTTATTCAGCACTTCGCTGGCAGTAAGCAGTGCACCCTGAAGTCTCAGGGGCACTGTCTGCATTTCGGGAACTATATACTGCTTCTTATTCATTTTACAATGGTCTTTTTGTTGTTGTGAATATAGATACCTTTCTCTGTGGGCTTGGCGGGCAGGCGGAAACCGGTGATGGTGTACCACCCGTCAGCGTCCTGGCTGACCTGCGTCTTGTCCAGCGGCACGATGCTTGTGGTGCCGTTGCCCCAGTCTACTGCCACGTACTCAGGAGCCGAACCTCCTGCAGGCACGTTGATGCGAAGGTAGGCACGGAAGGGCTTGATGTGGGTACCAGCGCCCACCTTGACAAACTGACCGGCCTTGATGGGTTTGCCGTTCTCGGCTGTAGCGTCGACAGCAGCAAAGCAGTAGACGTTGCCGGGCTCTGATGTCCACTGGTGGTACTCGTAAACACCATGCAGGCCTGTAGCCTCCGATGCGCTCTCTGGAGCAGCCGCAGCGGCAGTGGGCTTCACCACCTTGACGCTCGTCATGGGGCTCATCGTGCCGGTAGTAGCGGGCTTGTAGATGTAGGCAGTGTTGGCCTCGAGGTTAGGTGCCGTCACCTTGGTCATGTTGATGGTACCCGTCGCTGCATTGTACTCGCCACAGGTAAAGAAATCGCCACCCGTCTTGGCTATGTTCACTGCGTAAGGCAGGTAGACGGTGTAGCACTTGCCATTTCCGTGAGCATCCTCGCCTTTTGTGAACGAACGGTCGAAGGTGGCCTTGGCAGCAGTGAAGTCCTTTGACAGCTCGAAGGCCTCCTCTGTGCTGGCATCCAGCTGCATGTCGTCGCAGACGCCGCCAATGACGAAGTTAGGACCTACGGCCATGTTGCCGGCAGGCAGATAGATGACGGTGTTTTCAGGCACGCCTGCGAAGGCTCCTGAAGCACGGTTGTAGACCTTACCCGTTATCTTGGTCTCGCTCAGGTCGATGTACGAAATGTCGCCAGCAGGTGCCCTGTTGCCGCTGTATGCCGGAGCAGGCGAAGCCGTGGCAAAGGCATTGTCTGGCAGGTCGGTAACATCCGCGTTGGTCACCTTGATGCCGTACTTGCTGCCGTCAGCAGCCGGGGTGTAGTCGCCAGCAGCCATCTTGTGGTAAGGTGCAGCAGGCTCCGGCACGACAGCAATGCTGCTCGACTCCACCTTCATACCTCCGATACCACCCGAGATAGTGGCCTTCGGTCCTGCACGGTGACCGTCGTAGCCGGGAGCACCCGAAGCACTTCTATTGACCAAATAAATCTTCACATACGACGCTGCCGAACAAGAGAAGGGAACCTCAATGTCCGCTGGTTTCTGCGGTTCGTCAGAATTAGTATTCACCACCTCAGCAGGTTCTTGCTGTCCTACCTTTACATGGAAGGCAAAGCCTGACTTTGTCACCACATTCTTTAGCGTGATTACGCCACTGCCAGCGGGCACAATGAAGGTTAGTCCCTTGAAGTTGGCCGCATAGCCAGGAGTTCCTGGTTCAAAACCGTCTGATATTCTTACTTGCTCATCGGTCATCACGCTGTTGATAACAATGGTACCATTATCATTTCCATCACTAGAATATTTCGTTCCGTCGTCATCCAACGTATAGAGCACCTTATCTACGATGTCATCATTCAGTGCGATGTTGTACGATGCGTCGTTATAACTAACAGTGGCAGGAACACCAATGTTATCGACTATCAGTTGCAAAGGACATTTCACCACAGCCTGTGTGTTGCTTGCCAACATCTTCGTCAGGTTATCCTTATATTCCACGTCGAAGTCGGTAAATATGTTGGTGTCTTCCGTCAACGCTGCAGCCGCTCCAGTATAGTTGTACGTCAGCGAGCCAGGGGCATTGCCACCTGTCAAGAAGGTCAGCTTCGTCATAGTAGTAGCATCGCCCTGAATAGCCACGAGCTCGCTGTTCTCTATCGTGCTCTCACCCTCCAGGTAGATTTCCATACCCCTCAGTTTTTTGCCTTCGTCCACGAAGGGCAGGAACTGAGAATCACTCAGCAGAATCTTCGTCAGTGTAGCACCATTCAGCACCAGACGGTTGCGACCGTCGAACTGGACTGTTGGCTTGTCTTCACCCAGCACGTTGGTACGATTCTCCTTTGTCACCTGAACACCATTTGGCTGGTCTTCTGTATAGACTATCAAACCATAAGGCGGCACTTGAATGGTGGCTGTATAGTTCTCAACAACAGAAAGATCGTCAGCACTGTACTGCGGTGTCAGAGTGTACTTCAGGTCATTCTCATAGATGATATTCGCCTCGACAAAGCCCTCGAAAGGAACATCCATACTATACATCGTAAGACTTCCGGGAGCATCATCGCTGGTCTGGAAGTTAATCTTCGCACTCTGAGATGGAGTATAGAAGAAACTCTGGGACTCGCCACTCATTGAGTTTTCACCTATGAGATAGACATTCAGATTTTCCATGTTGCTAATCACAGCATGCCCACCATAACCACCACCAAGGTTATTAAATGTCAGTGTGCTGGTCTTTCCGTCAAATGAGGCTGTGACTGAATTATCATCATACGATTTCTCCAACGTAGCAGCATTCTCACTGGTCACCTGCTCGCTATTATACCACAACTGATAAACATCGGCCGAAGTAATGGTGGCGTCGTATACATACTCAACATCACTAGATATTGTAGAATTATACAGATACCCTCTTTCACTATATTCTGTGCCGTATGCTGCAGCCAACGACATGCCTTCGTAAGCTACTGCAGAGAAGCCGCTGATAGCCGTACACACTTGAGAATTGTAATCGGAATTCACCAATTTTAGCGAGCAAACCTCATTACACTCGTCATCCTTGATGAAGGTCAGTGTGCCTCCTGTAGTTTGACCGCTATAGGATATGGGGCATCCCGACTCGGAGCTAATATAGTTTGTTCCGCTCACCATGACAGTCAGGTCTGTATATCCGCTCACAATACCAAAAGGAATATCCACGCCACTCATGGTCAGGATATTATTCTCGGCATCATACGACAACAGACCGGAATAGTTGTTGCCCAGAATATTGTCACAATTCTCGCTCGTCACCTGCACGTCGGCCACAAAGAGGTTGTAGGTACCAGCAGCAGGCACTACATTCAGTGTGTAGCTGAAACTGAGTGGCAAGTAGTCGTCATTACCTCCTACTGTCGCTGTAATGGTGGTAGTACCAAAAGCGTATACGGACACTTCACCCGACTCAGGAATGCTTGCTATAGGAGCGCTACTTTCGTAAAGCACACCTGAAGTATAGTCGTTGGGACACTGCAGAGCAAACGGGAAACTGCCCGAAGCACCGGTATATGTCAGTGTTGTACCGTTTTCCGTGCTTAGTGCTGGGTTATCCAAGGGAGCACCCGACGCCTCGCGTATCTCTGTTGGCCATGAAAAGTCAGATGCATTGAGCTCTTCACCGTCTATCACATTCAGCTGATCGAACTTCACTTCGCAGCCAGAGAACGAGATTTCCACGTAATTATTGGCATTCCACACTACAGGCTCTGTCAGGTTGTAACAGTTATAGTAAGCAGGACGTGAATCTTGCGTAAAGGTAGCCACCGTACCTCCATTCTGATTCTTCAGCGTCACGGTAATGGTACCCGATATCGTCTCGCTCTTGCCATCGGCTGCCTGCAATCCTGAAATAGCCACCTTATGTATCTTGCGAGTATTGTTCGCAGGCCCCTGAAGTGTCAGTGTGGCCGAGCCATGGAGTTCGGCATATCTCTCATACTCGCCAGAATAAACGGAAAACACGTCCGTCTGCTGTTGATCATTAATAGGAGCAACGGGCGTAATGGTCCATTGGTAGGTATAACCCGTCGACTGACCTAAAGAAGTCGTATACACACTCCACTTATAGACATTGGTACCAGATTCAAAAGTTGGCATATTTGAATTTGATGTATCATATCTTGCAGCGCACGCCCGTTGCGGCAGCAGAGTCATGGCTAACATTGTTAGCAGCACCACGAGCAGCGAGGTCAACCGGCCACCCGTCTTTCTTTGGTTAAGTAATAGTTGCTTCATCATAATCGTATTATTTAAATTTAGATTCTTTCTTGTCGTTTTACGTTGATAACTTAATTACGTGGCAAAGATACGAAGAATTTTCGATATATGCAAGTAATACGCAGAAAAGAATTTGTACATGCAGGTGACAATGCTGTTACACGTCCACTACACGTCCTCCATTTCTTCAGTTCTTGTTCAGTCATTCACTGAACAAATACTGAACAAATACTGAACAAATACTGGACATGAAGCGGACATGAAACGGACATGAACCTGACTTGAAATGTCAGGAATATCGAAAAATTTTCGACCTATAAAGTTAAAAAATATTTCAAAAAACTTGGAGGATATAGAAATAATTTATAACTTTGCGCTTTATTATACGGAAAAAGGTAGTAATTGAACTAAAAACAAAACTGTTTACAGCTATGAATACAATAGTTTTAACCGTCATTCTGTTGCTGATAGTCTTCGCCGTAGCGTTCTACTTTGTGCACCACTACTATTCGCGGAGGCTGCGGAGAGAGATAGCACGGGCGCAGAAGAGCGAGCAGCTGAAGTCGGTGTTTCTAGCCAACGTAAGCCGCGCCCTGCGTACCCCGCTGAACGCCATTCTGGGCTACAGCAATCTTATTCTGGAAGACAACGACGTGAACCTGCACCCGGCTCAGATGAAGGAGATGGCCTCGCAGATTAACAAGAACACCACGCAGCTGCTGGACTTCATAGCACAGCTGCTGGAGTTGTCGAACTTCGAGGGCAACATGCCCACTTTTACCAAGGTGGAGGTGAACCTGGCCGAGCTGATGGCGTCGTACCGTCGCGAGGCGCTGAACATTACCAAGTCGGAAGTCGGCGTATGCCTGCGCTCAGACCTGTCGCCCCACTGCAAGGCAGCCATTGACACCAACTCGATGCACCAACTGATGATGCACCTGCTGACCAATGCTGCCAACCACACCACGCAGGGCGACATCATCATCAACTACAGCAACGAGCGCGGAGGTCTGAAGGTGACCATTGCCTATCAGGGCATGGGCCAGGCCGAGCTGATAGGAGCCGACATCTATTCGTTCCTGCAAAAGGAGGACGTGATGACGCTGACCAAGGACAAGTCGGAACTGGGACTGAGCATCTGCAAGGCCATCATTGACGCCCTGGACGGCGAGCTGGACATAGACACCACGGAGAACGGCCGTAAGACCATTGCCTCGTTCTGGTTCCCCTGCAAGATGCGCGACCAGCACAAGGGAAGCAGGTTGTAAAGGAGAAAGGGAGAAGAAGCTTTACTGTTTATAAGCAGCAATGCTAACGCTGCTGCGTCAGTCCATACGGTCGCGATAGTCCTCGTAGGTGAACTGGCGCAGCAGCTGCAGGGTGCCGTC
>Ga0247608_10004554_pt1 | contig 15439 bp, 25 predicted proteins | sample 176DNAGHGlowgp2_FD_193490 | JGI IMG/M metagenome (GOLD analysis project Ga0247608, IMG submission 193490) | Sheep rumen microbial communities from Palmerston North, Manawatu-Wanganui, New Zealand - 1766 DNA GHGlow gp2 | ecosystem: Host-associated > Mammals > Digestive system > Stomach > Rumen ...
GATGAGGTACTAAAAAGCAGTGGTAGGTTGAAGCAAGAAGTTAATAATGAGCAAGTTTAGTTTTGTTCAAGTTTTAACATACTGTTCTTTAGTAATATAGCTCAACCAAGTTGTATAATTTGTGGTTATTCAAAGCATGTAGAAGTAGCACACAAAAAAGCTGTTTCTGATTTTAGCGATGACACACCAGTTAGTGAAATAAATTCCATTGAAAATCTCATTGCATTATGCCCTAACCATCATTGGGAGTATGACAATGGAATATTAAAAATATAACCTAGAGGTCGGTGGTTCGAGTCCATCCTCCGCAACGTATTGAGGAAACATACAGCAAATTTTTTTCCGTTAATTCTATTGTAACTAGGGTGTTAAAATAACAAAAAACTGTTTCCTTTTTTTTATATAAAAAATAGATAAATGATTAACAAGTTTTTAACTCCATTGGAGTGTATGATTAAGCATATAGAGCAAGACGAACGTTTGTCTATGTTCTGTGAATCATTAAATAGGCAGCTCAATGATGCACCACCAAGTTTGCTTGAATTACCGCCTTCTTTTACTGTCGGGTCTTTTGAAAGGGTTTTGTCTCTTAAAGAGGTAAATATACTGATGGCGGTATATAAGGCTCACGGATGGATACTAAATATCAGAAACCCAAAGTGGGATGATGGGCGTGTATCATATACTGTTTGTGTGTTTACTGAAAAAAGTATTTCATAAGGTATGTATAATGACAAATCAAATACACCATTAGTGTGTTCAAACATTATATCACAAATATTCAAGACTATTGAAAGCAAAAAGATTAATCTTGAAAAACATTGTTATATTTTTTCTGTTACTGTTTCAGTGCCAACTAACATAAAGTATGATGCTATTGCAATATCAGCAATAGAGAGAACATTTAAACCATATGGATGGAACTGTAAATTAAGACTTTGTAAGGAGTTTAACGATAAGATAGGGTATTTGTTCAGATTTGAGAAATCAAAAAGTTTGACTAGTGATTTACCTTTTTAACAACTTTTAACGTAAAAAATTTGTATTTGTCATTTTTTATGTATATCTTTGCAGTATGAAAAATAAAAAAATGCGATAGTAACTCAATTGGTAGAGCGCTACCCTTCCAAGATAGAAGTTGAGGGTTCGAGTCCCTTCTATCGCTCACCAAAACAAACTAATATTAATTTAAACTAATTTCAAAATGAAGAAGATTTTATTTGTCGCACTTCTCGTTCTTGCACCAATTTTCGTTTCTTGCGGAAACAAGGCTGCAAATGAGGAAGCAACAGCAACCGAGGTTGATAGTGTCCTCGTTGACACAACAGCCGTTGACACTCTCGTTGCAGAGTAATAGACGGAGCTGTAGCCCAATTGGAAGAGGCACGTGATTTAGGGTCATGATAGTATGGGTTCGAATCCCTTCAGCTCTACTACACGGTGCTATAGCCCAATTGGAAGAGGCAGCAGCCTAAGAAGCTGTTCAGTGTTGGTTCGAATCCGACTAGCACTACGAATGACAGATTCCATTGGCTTGTACTAATAATGTTAATGGTAGAATGGAGTATTTACCTACGTTTCAGTTCATTTAATAGTACATACGATGGCGAGGCTTCATAAGCATAGAATCTGTTTTTTTGGGCGAGTGCTGTAATTGGTAACCAGGGTAGTCTCAAAAACTACTGGCCGAAAGGCCGTGTGGGTTCAAGTCCCACCTCGCCTACTAAAATAGGTAAAGGTAAAAGCAATGCAGAAATTGCAAAATTGTGCAATGTTACAGAAACTAGTGTTAGAAATTGGAAAAAAAATATAGGAAGTAATTAAATATCGGGGTGTGGCTCAGTAGGTTAGAGCGCGTGCTTTGGGAGCATGAGGCCGCAAGTTCGAATCTTGCTACCCCGACCATAAATAACTATTTGGACAATAAACGCTGGGTTCGACTAGTGGCTTAGGTCACAACACTTTCAATGTTGTACAGAACACAATTCTGTCAGGGGTTCGAATCCCCTACCCAGTACAGAACGATATATGCCTCTGTAGCTCAGTTGAATAGAGCAAAAGATTTCTAATCTTTCGGTCTTGGGTTTGAGTCCCAACGGAGGTACAATTAAATGGATTGAGGAAACTTACAGCAAAAAAGTTAATATTTGTAATTATCAGCCTTTTAAGCCTACAGAAAACAAAACCAACAGTTTCCTTTTTTTATTTAAACAACAAGCTATGAGATAACAATTATAAACATCTAAAAAGACGTACTCAATGTGCGCCATAAACTTTGAGGAAACGTACAGCAAATTCTTTTTAAAGATTAATAGAATTAAAGCAGCATTTATCGGTCAGTTTCTTTTTTTATTTTAACCGTTTCCTTTTTTTTTGGATGGTCTCATAGCTCAGCTGGATAGAGCAACGGTTTCCTAAACCGTAGGTCTTGGGTTCGAATCCCAATGAGACTACAGCTTTATTGATTCATATTATGACGCAATACGAAAAAGATTTTTATGATTGGCAACACGACCAATCGAAGCAGAGAGATTTTTGTTCACCTCCAAATCCCAACGACTATGATGATAATGGGAATAAAAAAGGAACAGTCACTTATGAAGGTGGTTTGGTTCTTGACCCATATCTTATAGAGGTATACGGTATTGATTATGCTAGAAAAAATTTTTTGGAAAAACGACAAGGAAAGAATTAAACAATTCATCAAAGAAATACCTTCGAAATATTTACTAGGTAGATATAGGTCTTCTAAAAAGCTTTCTATTGATGGATTTGACAGTAGCCCACATGTATGGAGCTTGGTAACTGTTAATTGGAAAGGCTTCACATTTTCAGTTTCTAGAAAGACACTTCAAAAAGAATTGTGGGAACGCAAAGATATTAAGCTCATTAGGTTGAATCCATATAGTTGGAACAGCAAGTATTTTGTTATTCCAAAACCAAAAAAGATAAAAAAAGAAAAAAATATTAAAAAAAGATAATATTTTTTGTGAGTTTTTGAGTTTAACTAATATTTAATAATATAAAAAAATAAAAAGACAATGAGAACTTCAGTTAATAAACGTAATAATGTATCATCTTGGCACATGACTAATACAATTAGTTATGCATATGATTGTGCGTTTATTAACCAAGTTGGCAGTATTGGGTGTATTACACCTAGAGAAGTATAGAATGATGTTATCGTAATGAAAATACGAATTGAGACACTCATTTAACTCTATATATTCCCCAAAGACTGCTGACAATACTAGTTTTCAGTGGTCTTTTTTTTTTTTGTATCTATACGAGTGTACTTTTAATTGGTAGATGCACGGTCTCCAAAACCGTTGGATGTGGGTTCGAATCCTACCACTCGTGCTTAAAAAAAATTAACATATTTTATTTTGTTAAATCAAAAAAAAGTTATATATTTGTAGTAACAACAATAAACATATCGTATTATGGGTAATAGTGAAATTATAATGTGCAATAACGAAATAAAACGAAAACGCATTCCATCTGTAGGAGAATTACTACATTTTTGGGATGATGGCAAATCAAGCCCTAGTCGGCATTATATTTGCAAAGTTGAACGTATTGTACCAATATCACAAGCTGACAGCATTCAATTCGATGTAACCGATTATGATACTGATAAATCAATAAAAAGAAGTCTTCGTGACTTTTGGGAATCAGAAAAAAAAAGTTGTTATTGGCTATATGCTTATAAAACAGATGTTTTCATAGAAGCATCTTGCCCAAAGTATGACGAACATAACCTTTGGTTTGCGAGAACAAAGGATGGTGGATTTTTCAGTATGGGCATTCAAAACTCATGGCAGAGTGGACGTTTGGATGTCGATGGTGAGAAGTTTAAAGAAATGGTTTCATTTTGGGAAGATGAAAACAACTATGAGTTAGTGGAAGCATACAAAAACTGCAAATATTAAACAAGACTATGGGTAGAATTAAAAAGGCAGTCGAACACATTCTTAAAGAAGAATCGTTGTCTGATGGAATGAAGGAGTTCAACGTCAAAGTCATTGAGCCAAATGGTAGTAGTTGGGTTGGCTATGTCAAAGCAAGAACAGCAGAGGCAGCAATCAACAAGATGAAAGAAGCTTATGGCACTAGTGCCAATGAAAAAAGCTATATCATAGTATAATTCTACCCATAGCTTAGTCAGGTAAAGCATCGCACTTTTAATGCGAGGACCGTGGGTTCAAATCCCACTGGGTAGACAATTTTGACTCCGTAGCTCAGATGGCTTAGAGCACGGCACTCTTAATGCTGGGGTCGTGGGTTCGAACCCCATCGGGGTCACAAAATTTTTTATCGTTATGGATAAGTATGATATAAACAGAAATTTGTTAGTTAGAGCATATATGAATGGTCAATTGACAAAGGATGAATATAGAAAACTATTAAAGGAATCAAACCATCCAAAAAGTTGGAAACCTTTTGAAAGTGTTGATGACATTCCAGAAATACCAATATATCCAACAGATGAATATGCCAATGAGGTTATACCTAATATAGTCAGATGTGGAGGAATACCAAAAAGCAATTTGCAAGATGGTATAACATATATAGGTAGCTGTAGGAACAGCAGTGAAGGAACTTGGGATGCAGCTAATAACGAATTTAGAATCAAACGATACAAGTGGGGGATGTGGCAAGATGACACTGTTCAACACTATGAGGATGGTGCTTTTAATGACAATGATGTATTTGTACCAATCAAGGAAAAAGAATAGAAATGGGAAGGTAACGTCGGCAGACTGTAAATCTGCTCTGCTTTAACAAATTGGCGTATTGGACTTGCAGTATGGGGGTTCGAGTCCCTCCCTTCCCACATAGCTAATATAACACTCCGAAAGTGCACATAACGATAGGGAAAATGTTATATGTCTGATTAAACCTTGAACCAAATATTTTGGTAGTGCGCCATCTCGAATTAACGAGCAACAGATGAGACAATTAGCTTTTTTTGAGGAAACAGACAGCAAACTTGTTTTAAAATTTTTGAGTTGTTGGTTCGAGTCCAACTTAATAACACACTGTGTTATTGATAGCGCCAATAGGTAGAGCAAAAAACGTGCAAACAGTTTCCTTTATTTATCGCTTTAGTTCAATGGTTAGAACGTCTGTTTCATGAGCAGAATGTTATTGGTTCGAGTCCGATAGGCGGTACAGTATTAATTATAAAAAATAGTTTCGTTATGGATAAGACATATAAAATAGCCATTGTAGTCGATATGCAGCACGATTTCTATGCTGAAGACGGTACATTGAAAGTTGAGGGTGGACAGAAAGCGGTTGAAAATGCCGTTAAAAGGCTTAAGGACACCGATTATGACGTTATATGCTTTACAGCAGATTTTCATCCTTGCAACCATTCTTCTTTTGTAGAGTATGGAGGAACTTGGCCAAAGCATTGTGTTGCATATACACTAGGTTCTAACATTTCGGCTGATTTGCTTGAAGCAGCTTATTCAAACCCAAGTGTTAAGCTTGTTGAAGTTTTTGAAAAGGGAAAAGAAGCAGACAAGGAAGAATATTCATTCTTGGATAATAGAGCAAACGCAATAAATTGGCTGTCGCACTGTTTTGAAAGTAGATTTAAATATGGTGAATATTACTTCAAACAGACTAGCGATGAGAAATTTTATTTTAAATATCCTATGGAAATTGATGTGATGGGTATTGCTGGTGATGTTTGCGTATTAAACACGATTAAAGACTTGATTCGTGAAGGAATGGGCAAGTATCTTGCTGTGGTTGAAGACTGTGTTGCTTCACTTGATGATGGCAGCAAATTAAGGAACTTCTGCACTGAAAATAATATTAAAATTATTTGACAAATGTTGGACGAATGTCATTATTGCTATCAATGCCAAAATTTTGTTGGACCAGTTGAAGAAGAAGAATGGGATTACTTCTTATGCGGTGGATTAGACGATATAACGAAAGTGAAAATGGTTCGTTGACCAAGATTAAGTAAAAAAATGGAAGACTTAAAGTTTATTATTGAGAAGAATCCATATGCTTCATTTGTTGTTTGGATGAAAAATGCAAGAGAATGTAAGATTGTTTATCAGACACTTAATGAATTGGGTTATGAATGCACTACACCAATTAAGCCTTTGGAGGTTATGTGGGGAAATATGTGCAAGGTATCTAATTATCAGTTTGGTGTTAGGATTAGGACATATTCCAAAGATTGTCTTGCCAATGAATCATTATCACATTGGGCAGCAAATGGTTATACAATTCTTCATTTCGTATCCGAAGATAAGTTGGATTTTTTAGTGTCGATTTAAATTTGTATAAGATATATGGTTAATTTATCTGAATTTGAATTTGTTGAAAAACATTTCGGAGACCATAAATATCGTTTGAGCTTGCGTAAAATTGATAGCAAGGAAGAAGTTGGTTTTGTGATTGTTGATTTGCAAGGGGATTTTAACAGATTTGGTGAGTATTGCATTGGAAAAAAGCTTGCACACATTATCCGTCTTGAAACAGCATATTCATACACAAAGCAAGGAATAGCTCACGCTGTTTTGGATAAACTTTTCAGCAAATACAAGGATTGGAATTTTTCTTTGTTTGTTTATCCAACATATAGAGGAAAGAACGACTATTATTTAAAGGATTTACGAAAATGGTATGAACAATTCGGATTTGTAAAAACAAACGAATTAGTTTATACTATGGTAAAAAAGAAACCATAATGTTAAATAAATGTTAAAGTTGTCTTACTGCTTTGTTATATCATTTATTTACTATATATTTGCATTGTAAAAAACAAAAAACATTATGGTAAAAGCAGAACAATTGGCTAAACGGCTTGCAACAGTCGAGAAAAAAATATACGATTTTGATGGACTTTATTATCTGTCAGAAAAACGTACTCCAGGAAAAGAAGGCTTTTATTTAACCATTCGTTGTGGTTTAGGTGGTATCTATACTCACGTAAATGAATGGAAAAACGGCAAATGGCAATCAGAGGTTGCCGATGCATCAAAAGTCATTGCTTTTTCAAAAGAGCTGTTCGACATGGACAAATTGGTTGGAGATTTAAAATGACAACTTGCCGACAAGATAACAGCGTACCACTCATTGCGCAATACATAGAGCTTGTTGGAAAAGTAATGAGGAGGAATGTTGCCATTTTTACTTGCAAGATTTCTACCAGCCGATATAATATCTTCCAAATAATCAAAGTATTACATCACATTATTGCGACAGATTTAAATACTTTGATTGTTAATAAACAAGGAAACCACATACTGATTCTGGCGTGCAGGAGTGGAATTTTCTCTAAGTACATGAGCAAAAGGTACTTGTTAATGGAAGAATGGGAGAGTGTAAGTAACTATTAGTTAAAAAACTAAACTTTTTTACACTTTTTTCAACAAAATTGATAATTGATGAGGGGTTAAGAATAATAGGGTGCAGTACATCCGAATTTACGCTTGTGGACTACCCAACAGTGGATGACAGACTCAGCGATGAGGCACTAAAAAGCAGTGGTAGGTTGAAGCAAGAAGTTAATAATGGACAAGTTTAGTTTTGTTCAAGTTTTAACATACTGTTGATAAAGATAACCAATATGAGCGTGAAATTGTCGCCCATTTGCAATGGTAACATCATTAGTAGAGAGCCTTCATCGGTGATGATGTCTATAGTAGCAAACGTTCAACATATTGGTACTTGCAAGAATCTGTTACAACATAATCTCAACAAGTAACCACACTTGGATGTGAGTGGAAGCCTCACTTTTTTACTAGAATTTTTTACGTTTATGAAAATATCAGATGTTTTAATACTCATATTTTTAGCTTTTTATTCTTTACTAATGTCATTCTTTTATATGTTATATCGCATGATTCATTTATGAAGAGGAAAAGGCAAAAAATAGATGTTGTTGAACTGAATCGACAAATTGTGCGCAATAAAATGAAAAAAACATTATATGTTTCACAAGTGTTTGACAGTTTGTTTCTCAACGCTCCTTATCAATCAACAAAAAGACGAAGAAAACATGGATAAAAATGTAAAACCGTTTCCAGAAGAAATAAATGCTCAAAAATATGCCGAAGCGTTTACTGACGAAAGAGAGAAAAAAATCGCTTATGATGCATTTATCGCTGGCACAAAATCAGAATTAAAAGACCCTCACGGGGGAGCATTGTTGCATGTATTGAACAAAGGTTATCAAAGGGGACAAAAAGATTTGTTTTATGAGATTCATAAAATTATCGACAAATATGATAATGATTGCAGAAAAATTCTAGAGGTAATTAGTGAAAAGGACAAAGCCAATCAATCTGATTAACATATATTAACCTTTTTAACTTGAATTTTAAGAATATATTTTATATCTTTGCAACATAAAAAAAATAGGTGTGAAAAATATTCTACATTCAATTAAACGTAAGAAAAACGAAGTTAAAATTGATGGTTATCTTGTAAATATAGAACCAGAAATTATTGAAGACTATAGAACCCTAGTGTGCTTAACAGTTAAATAAATATTTAAACAAAACTTAACATTTTTAGTAAAATAATTGAGATAAATAAAAAGTAGGAGATATTTATATATGATGAAAGTAGTAAATATTGATTTTGAAAACAAAACATTCGAGACTGATAATGGCGAAACATATCCATTAATGTTCGATGTTGATGAAACCATAACGCTTGAGGAATTTCAAGAATTGGTTGATAAAAGTGAGAATGCAATAAAAGAAGTATTAACTTAATTAATGGATAAACTATACAGCATATCAAAAACAGCGGAAATACTTGATGTTACGCCTAAGACATTAAGAATTTGGGACAAGGAAAACAAACTTAAACCGATTCTTACTTCTGGTGGTCACAGACGTTATCGTGAGTCTGACATCAACAAGATAATAGGAATTGAACAGATAGAAGAGACTAAGAAAGATGTCTGTGCAACATATGCAAGGGTATCATCACAGAAGCAGAAAGTAAGTGGAGACCTTGACAGACAATCACAGAGACTATCTGAATATTGTGCGAAGCATAATTTGTATGTTGAACATATAATAAAAGATTGCGGAAGCGGATTAAATGATAAAAGACAAGGTTTCACACAACTTACTGATTTGATAGTCAAAGGAAAAGTCAATAAGGTGGTGATTGAGCATAAAGACAGACTTACAAGGTTTCAGTTCAACTTTATCAAGAAGATGTATGCTGTATTCGGTTGCGAGATAATAGTTTTAGATGATAAAGAAGATGTTTCTGATGCAGAAGAACTGACAAGAGACCTAATGGCATTGCTTGCATCATTCTCAGGTAAGTATTACGGAAGACGAAGCATAGAAAGGAGGAAAAAATGTCGTTAAAATTGAATAGATTTAATAAAGGACTTGAAATATGTCACACATGTATGTTTATTGATGAATATTCATTAAATATGAATGGCGAAGGGGAAATACCTTGTGGTTATGATGGTACTGCAATTTGTGGAATATATAACGATGAAGATGATTCTATTGATAAACGAGATTTTGTATCACCTTGTTGGGCTGCTTGCAAAAAATATAAGAGATGCACAGAACGGCAAGCTAAATATCTTGATATATTTGATGTTGAGACACAAGCAATAATCGAAAATCCAAATAAAATAAGACAATAATATAAATAATGTTAAGGGCAGTTAAAATAAGATTATATCCAAACAAGGAGCAAGCAATTCAATACAACAAGTTGCTTGGCTGCTATCGTGTTGCCTATAATCAGTGTCTTAACAGAAAAATTGAATCATACAAAAATGATGGTATAACAGAAAACTTATCTACATTAGGTCAATTCGTACATCACGAACTATTGAAAAATGATAATTTCATATGGCTCAGAGAACAAAATACAAAAGTCTTAAAGCAAGCAGTAAAAGATATGCTGACAGCATACAAAAACTTCTTTGAACAACATTCTGGTTTTCCAAAGTTCAAATCAAAGCACGACAATAAACAAAGTTGTAGATTCGAATTAGGGGCAATATCTAAACGTAACATCTACACCGATTATAAAGTTTCACTTGCTAACATAAGAAATGTCAAGTTCAAATGTAATAAGAAATATGCTGAGTATCTTGAGAAACATAAGAATTGTATCAGACAAGCAACATTGAAACGTCTGCCTTGTGGAGAATATTATCTTTCAATTCTCGTTGATGGAGACTTGATGCATCAAGTCAAAGAAACGAATTCATCTGTTGGTATAGACCTTGGTGTTAAGGATTTTGTTATCACATCTGAAGGTGAAGTATTCGACAATCTTCATTTCAAGAAGTCAGAGACAAAGAAGATAAAGAAACTTCAGAAGCAACTTTCTAGAAAACAGAAAGGTAGCAATAACAGGAACAAGGCGAGGATTAGACTTGCAAAACTATATAAAAAAATAGATGACAGGAAACAATACTATCTTCACAGTGTAAGTAATTCACTCATTGACGAAAACCAAGTCATATGTATGGAGGACTTGAATGTGAAAGGTATGTCCAAGAATCATAACCTTGCTGAAAGCATACTCGAAATGAACTTCGGTGAATTTCGTAGAATGCTTGAATACAAAGCATCTTGGTACAACAGAAGGATAGTATTTGTTGACAGATTTTACCCAAGTTCAAAAACGTGTCACAACTGCGGTTATGTCAATAAGAATTTGATGTTGAATGATAGAGAATGGATATGTCCTCATTGTGGAGAAGTCATCAGTCGTGACTACAATGCTGCATTGAACATATTGGATGAGGGAATGAGAATAATAGGGTGCAGTTCACCCGAATATAAGCTTGTGGAGAACCCAACTATGGATGACCCAATCAGAAATGATTTGCTAAAAAGTAGTGGCTCTGTGAAGCAAGAAGTTAATAAAGCACGAAGTTCAACTTTGTGTAAGTTTTAACATACTGTTGGAAGTTGGTAAAAAGTACAACATTCGGTATGGCATTCATCATGGCGAGTATGATTATGTAGGGAAAGTGTCTGAAAATGACAAAAACCATCGTTATTCGCATGGGGAACATTTGTTCAGATATTGCAAAACTGGCGAAATAACCTTCGGATATTATGGTTATAGTTCCCCTTATGAGTTCACTTCTATTGTTAAACCATTAAATTAACTTTTCTTTATAACAATCCGTGATGGCAGAGGTGGTCAATTGCGCTGGACTGAAAATCCAGAGATATTGGTTCGATTCCAATTCGCGGAACAGAAAATTTTAAAAAATGAATACGACTAATCTCAAAGATTCCGATTTGAAAATAAGAGATTTATATCATTGATATAATCAAAACAATGTTTGAAGAAGATGTATATTTGAAAAATGGCACATTATTTGCTACTGGATTTAATAGAGTTGTTCATGGAGAGCGTGGAGACTATGTTGAATTTGAGGCTGACCAAATAGCACAAAAACTTATTTTTAAATTCGACAACGATTTTACAGAAGAAAACGATTTCTATTATTGGTGGCTATACCCAGAAAGCGATAGTGATACAAAAGTCTATCACCAAAAGCGTACTGTCAAGTATGCTGATTATAAGGTTGGTAAATATTATGTGTCACAAAAATTTCTAAAAGAATTTAAAGACCCCGAGCAATTATTTGGATATGAAATTGAATAAGAATGGAGAAAAGTAAAAATGAATTAATACTTGATATATTAAAGAATGAACAAATTAGATATTTGTTTTTGGTTTCTTTGATAAGTTCAGATAATATATTGACGATTGAAGATGCCGAAGCTAATTTAGCTCGAATTGATGAAGTTGAGACCGCAGTAAATGCTGGCGATTTATCTGATGAACTTGAAAAAGAAATCAGAAAGTATATCAAAGATGGACGTAAGATTCTAAACCAAGATATAGAAAGTTTCAAAAATTCCAAGAGCAATTGAAGAAACTAAAGGAAGTATTGCACAATGTAAATATTGCAACAAATTGATTGAATATTCAAAGAGTGATATGAAAAGTGGTCATGATGTCAGTACATTTGGCAGTATAATCTACAGATACATTATATGCCCTAATTGTAAACAAGAAATACAATTTTAACGATATAGTCTAATTAGATGAAATACAACATCGCCAAAGAGGTCTAGACTTGGTGGTGGACGAGGTTGTCGCATAGCGTTTACTCGTCTAATATACAAGACTGTCTGTTGTAAACACAGTGAAGCATACCGAGGTGAAATTCGGTGGTAGTCGTGCAAGTCGAATTGGCGGTCTTGATTATGGAGGTGTACTCAAGTGGCTGAAGAGGGCGGTCTTGAGCAAAAACAAAATAAATTTAATGCTAATAACATTAAATTGGGGTATGAGTGCTTTTGGGGAAACCTAAAATGTAGAAGTTGGCTAATTCGGGGAAGGTATCAGCCCTTTAATATGATAATAATCCCGAACTAAGTTGAGAATTAATTCTCATAAATGCGTACAGACTATACACCAACAACCTAAGTCGAAAGATATGGTTATGAGATAGTCGGGGTTACTAAATAACCTGGAAAACCGCTAGGGCGGTAAAACGCTGCGTGGGTTCGAATCCTACCACCTCCGCATTGAATCTCTATTTATTTTTTTGTTCGAATACTTGACTTTCCGCAAAAATGTATTATATATATTCAAATTAAATAGATATGAAACTTGAAGATATTAAAAAAATTGGTTTGATTCAAAGTGAAATTAACAGAATGCACAGTGAATATTCCAATCGAGTTAAGCCACTTATGGTAGAAAAAGATGCCTTATACGATAATATAAACAAACTTTTTTGTACACATCCGCAATGGGTGATGTTCATTCAAAGGCACGGTTTGAACGATTTTGAGCCATACAAGGAAAAATTGACATTTAATTTCGATTTCGAAAATAATACTTGTTTTATCAACATTCTACGAGAGTGGCGTGGTGAAATTGATTATGACGAAAATACAAGAAGTTTCAAAATCAGCGAACTGCTTGATTTTTTGAACAATCCTCACTATTATGATGCTTTGGTTGAAAGAGCAAAAAGTATTGAAAAGGCTTGTGAAGAAAATGCTGAATATGCCAAATATTTGGAATTAAAGTCGAAATATGAACCAAAGGAATGACAACCGAAGAATTAATTAGTTTTGTATCATTTCAGAGTGATATTAAAAACAAGACAGTTGAATTATTCAAATACATAAAGAAGAATTTTTCTGATTTGTTGGTTTTTAATTATCATTCTAGTTATAAAACATTTAGAGTTTATATTACATATATTGAAATTGAATATTATAATCATCATTGTACCGACTATGATTGTGATTATATTCGAATCGGGTTTGATGATTTTTGCAAAAGTGTAGAAGAATGCGCTAACATTTGGGCTGAAAAAATAAAGGAAAAAATGAAAAAAACCAAATGACAAAGAAGTTTTGGAATGATTGGCAAAGGAGATTTGGAGAAACAGAAGATGTTGTTATATTCAAGAATCATGGGACAAACTATGAATATTCATATCCAATTTTATGCAGTAATCGTTATGATAAAATAATAGATGCTGAATGGTTCTCAAATGCAGTTATATTGAAAATAGAAAGATACACACCAGTTATGTCCAAAAAAGGCGGTTGGCATTATGCTTTGATGGGTGTATTCCCGTTTTTCATATTACGCACAGACATTAAAACAATAAAATTCAAAAAACAAAAATAAAAATTGGTCACTGGTCAGGGCGGTTATGTAACGGTCTGCAAAACCGTATAGATTGGTTCAACTCCAATAGTGACCTCTAAATAAAAAAAGTTAAAAAAAATGTTAAAATGCCAACATAATTTGCTTTAATGAAAAATAATATGTATATTTGCACATGTAAAAGACAACAAGTATAAAATATTATGGTACTAAAAAAAATTCAACGAAAGAAATCATCTTTTTGTGCTTGCGGTTCTTATATATATCAATGCAAAATTGTACATAGGGACAATAAGGATTGGTTAAATAAGGGTGATGGCAGTGGAGGTGGTTATAGAACAAGAATACCTTCCATAAAACGTTCAGATGCCACATGGAAACGTTTCTATAATTTGTTCCCAGAAATTTTTGAACATTTGAAGCAAGGAAATTATTATCAAGGCCAAGTTGAAAATGGTAATATTATTACCGTTAAAGAAACTAGGATTCATTGTGGTTATACAAGGAAAAGAACAATAAAATTCAAGAAAATTTGGTAATTAACAAATGATGGACTGTTAGTTTAATTGGATAAAATGCAGCACTACGGATGCTTTGTTGAGGGTTCGAATCCTTCACGGTCTACATTTCTAGAAAGATATAAAAGGAGGTAGCAACTAGCAAGGAGTTAGGTCTGACTGCTAATCAGAACGTTCCATTATGGGAATGGGTATCGTAAACCCGCACCTCCGCAATGGTGTAATTGAGGCGGCAAACCGTCCTCAAGATAGTGTATAAGCGGCATAATGGTATTTAATATACGGGCACGCTGAATAAGGAAGAATTCACTAGCAAATGATGGCTGATTTTAATAACAAGCTTACCCCAATTAGAAAGGAACGTAAACGTCTGTTTGATGATATTATTGACAAGTTCTACAGTCATAAACAGCGCAATTTTTTCTTACTTAGACACGGTGTTGCATTTGACCTTGACGAATGTACTGAAGATTATATGGAAACTTCAGATGATTTCCGCAAGGATGATTTTAGTTTAGAATTTACTACTAAAGGTGAAGACTTATTTTGTACTATTACAGTTGATTTTCCAGCAACTACAGAAGCAACAAAACTAATTAAAGTTAGTGAACTTGTTGATTTCTTGAACAATGCTGACTATTATACTCCATTGATGGAAAGGCTCAAAAGAATTGAAGCTTTCCGCGAAGAACAAGAGAGTAAAAAGAAAGAGGAAGATGAATATTCTGAATATTTAAGGCTAAAAGATAAATATGAAAGCGTGTGAGGAAGCACAAAATGCTATTGATTCTTTGAGTGGTAAAGGTAAATCAGACAAACAAGTGCTAGCTGAAAAAGCTTGGCTACAAGCAATATTAAACTTATTACTATCCAAAAAGTATGTAACCATACAAAATAAGGATGGTGTAAAATTTGATGTTTCTGCAATTAGTGAGACAAGCCTATTTTTATCCTTTTTTGATGTATGTAATCATATTAATTGGTACAATACAGACATCAGTCCAAAACCAACAGAAAAATTGAAAAACGATTTTCACCATTGGTATTTATTTAATGTTTTAAAACCGTTATATAGATTTTAAAAATGTTATATTATGACAAAGAAGTTCTGGAAAGATTGGCAAAAGAGGTTTGGTGAAACACAAGATGTTTTAATAAATCAGCCATCTAAAATACATCCTGTACCATTACTATGTAGATGTAGCAGAGACAAGATAGTTGATGAGAGTGGCGTA
>Ga0247608_10004555_pt1 | contig 15438 bp, 10 predicted proteins | sample 176DNAGHGlowgp2_FD_193490 | JGI IMG/M metagenome (GOLD analysis project Ga0247608, IMG submission 193490) | Sheep rumen microbial communities from Palmerston North, Manawatu-Wanganui, New Zealand - 1766 DNA GHGlow gp2 | ecosystem: Host-associated > Mammals > Digestive system > Stomach > Rumen ...
TTCAGGTGTTGGATGAAAGAGTCCGATCTCAGCTTGCTTGTGGAGATAAGTCACCTTATACTGATAGTGGTTTATAGTAGCTATAGTGCCTATAGTGCCTATAGTAGCTATAGTCGCTATACAGAGAGAAATTCAGGTGGTTATTGCGGCGGGGTCCCACCTCTTCCCATTCCGAACAGAGAAGTTAAGCCCGCCTGCGCCGATGGTACTGCAATGCAATGCGGGAGAGTAGGAGGCCGCCACTTTTAGATGGAGTGTCCTTTCGTCATCAACGACGGAGAGACACTCTTTTTTTGTGTGATTCTTCTTCCTTTGTGTATTTTTTTGTATCTTTGTACCATGAATATCTTACGTCGATATTATGTATGGTTGCGTCGCTTGAATCATATTTGTGGTTTTGGCATTCAGTCACCAACAGACTATTGGTTTGTTCGCTATGTTGTGAATGAACGATGGCCTTATTATGCTTATGGCTTCTTGACAGATAATGATTGGGTGACTCAAAAATTAGGTCGCTTGTATTTCCGTTTGGCAAATTGGCGTCAGCCTGCATATATGTTAATTGATGATTTCCAAAAATATTGGAAAGCTGGTTCACAGAAGATACGATTTGTTTCTACTCTTAATAAGATAGAATTGGGAAGAATAACGATAGAGGAAATTGAAAACAGTCTTGGGATTTTGAATCATTGCGATAACCAGTCGGTTCTGGTTATAGAAGGCATTTACAGGAATCCTGAGCTTTGGGCTGCTATCATCAATGATGAGCGAGTTGGTACTACTTATGACTTATATTATTGTGGCATTCTTTTGTTTGACATGCGGACTTATCATCATCATTATATCATTAATTTCTGATGGCTATTGATTTCTAAAATCCTATATTAGGCTGTTAATATTTCCATAATAATACTTGATTTATGTTAATTAATTGATAATCAATGTTATAATTTATCTCTTTGTTTGGTAGTTTGAAATAAATGCCGTACCTTTGTGCGCGATAACAATAGTGTGGCACTTGAATGTCTCGTGGTGAGACGGTCATACTTTAAAGGATAAGTTATGGAAAAATTAGCTAAGATTGCATGTTTGACATGCATGATTTTGATGTTAGCTCCCATCAATGCTTCGGCAGGGACTAAGGGAAAGAAAAGCTCTCAATTTGACTGGAATCCCGTTATCGATGCGATTATCGAAGTGGAGAGTGAAGGAAAAGCTGATGCCGTAGACAAGAGTGGTAAATCTTGTGGTATTATGCAGATTACTCCTATTTTGGTAAAAGAGTGCAATCGCATTCTTGAACTTAAGAAGCGTAGTAAGCGTTACACAATGCAAGATCGTTTCAGCGTTAAAAAATCTAAGGAGATGTTCCTTCTTTTCCAGTCTTTTTACAACCCGAAAAACAGTGTAGAGCTTGCTATTCGTTCATGGAATGGTGGTATGAACTACACGAAGCGGGGTACTCAAAAGTATTTTGAGAAGGTAATGAGCAAAATGAAGTGAAGTGTATTTCATTCTAATAGAAAAAGAAGTGCTTAATCATGATTAGGCACTTCTTTTTTGTTGATACCTGACATCATGCCAATATTCTTGATTTGCCACACCTACCAACCGGGAAAATCCGCTGCCCCAATATTAGCGGCAAAAAAAAAGTCCGAAACTTTCGGACTTCCATGTAGTTGCGGAGGCAGGACTCGAACATGCGACCTCCAGGTTATGAGCCTGGCGAGCTACCAACTGCTCCACTCCGCGATGTTATTTCTTGTAAGCGGGTGCAAAGGTACTTATTATTTTTGTAATGACCAAATTTTTAAGGGTTTTTTCATCAATAATGAGTATTTTCGCATCTTTTTCTTCAAATTGTTTGGCTATTTCGGAAGTATTTCTTACTTTTGCACACCACAAAGGTAATGTGCAATGCAAATTGATTGGGAGTTTTGAGTATATGTCAATATCGAAAACCAGACAGAAACTTGTAGATGTAGCCCGCCAGTTGTTTGCTAAGAATGGGCTTGAAAATACGACGATGAATGATATTGCTCAGTCATCTGGCAAGGGTCGTCGTACCCTTTATACTTACTTCAAGTCTAAAGAGGACATTTACTATGCTGTGATAGAAAGCGAGTTGGAACGCTTGTCCGATCAGTTGGACGAGGTTGCCGCCAAACGCATTCCACCTCAGGAGAAGATCATCGAACTTATTTATCTGCATTTGAACATGATTCGTGAGACCGTTGTTCGTAACGGTAACCTCCGCGCTGAATTTTTCCGTAACATCTGGATGGTGGAGAAGGTTCGCAAGAATTTTGACGATGCAGAGATTGAGTTGTTCCGCAAGGTGTTTCGTGAGGGTAAGGAAGACGGCGAGTTTGATATTGATAACATCGAACTGGTTGCTGACATCACCCACTATTGTATCAAGGGACTTGAAGTGCCTTATATCTACGGTCGCATAGCCCGTGGAAGTACCGAAGAGTCTACCAAGCCTCAGGTGGCCAAGTTTGTCTATGGCGCCTTGGGTAAGAGAAGGAGTTAGCAATATATAAATAGGTATAGCACTATATTATAAAAGAAGAATCATATTAAATTAAACATTATGGGATTATTAGAAGGTAAGACAGCGCTGATTACCGGTGCTGCACGTGGTATTGGAAAAGCTATTGCATTGAAGTACGCAGCAGAAGGTGCAAACATTGCATTTACCGATCTTGAGGTGAATGAAGAGACCGAGAAGGAAATTGCTTCTCTTGGCGTGAAGGCTAAGAGCTATGCTTCCAATGCTGCAGACTTTGCCCAAACCGAGGAAGTCGTCAAGGCTGTCAAGGAAGAGTTTGGAAGCATTGATATTTTGGTGAACAACGCTGGTATTACTAAGGATGGACTGATGCTCCGCATGACCGAGCAGCAGTGGGACGCTGTGATTGCCGTCAACCTGAAGTCAGCCTTTAACTTCATCCATGCCTGTGTGCCTATTATGATGCGTCAGCGTGGTGGCAGCATCATCAATATGGCTTCTGTCGTCGGCGTTCATGGTAATGCCGGTCAGGCCAACTATGCTGCTTCTAAGGCAGGTCTGATTGCCCTTGCCAAGAGTATCGGCCAAGAGATGGGACCGAAGGGTATCCGCGCCAATGCCATTGCCCCCGGTTTCATTGACACTGCCATGACTCAGGCTTTGCCCGATGACATCCGCAAGGAGTGGATTAACAAGATTCCCCTGCGCCGTGGCGGTCAGGTTGAGGATATTGCCAATGTTGCAACGTTCCTTGCCTCAGACCTGTCAAGCTATGTCAGTGGCCAGGTGATTCAGGTTGATGGCGGTATGAATATGTAGTATGAAAGTCGTTTACGAGGATAATCATATCATTATAGTTTATAAAGAGAGCGGAGAAATCGTTCAGGGAGACAAAACCGGCGATACTCCGCTCTCTGAAACTGTCAAGGCATATATCAAGGAAAAGTATGCCAAGCCAGGTGCTGTCTTCCTCGGTGTTGTACACCGCTTGGACCGTCCCGTCAGCGGTTTGGTCGTTTTTGCCCGCACGTCCAAGTCGTTGACACGCCTCAATGAGATGTTCCGCAAGGGTGAGGTCCATAAGACCTATTGGGCCATTGTTGGTAGTGAGGCCTCGGCGGTGAAAGGTGACGGACGTTTGCTTGGTACGGAGTGGCAGACTGTTGAGCATTGGCTGTGGCGCAATGAAAAGCAGAACAAGAGCTATGCCTATCACCGTGAAGTTCCCGGCTCGAAGAAAGCCGTTCTGCAATGCCGCGTCATTGGTCGCTCAGAGCGTTACCAGCTGGTGGAAGTTCAATTGCTGACGGGACGTCACCATCAGATTCGTTGTCAGCTCGCTGCATTGGGATACCCTATCAAGGGCGATTTGAAGTATGGTGCCAAGCGCAGCAATCCCGACGGCAGCATCTCGCTGCTGTCCCATCGTGTTGCTTTTGTCCATCCCGTTTCCCGACAGGATATTGCCGTTGAATCCCCGCTGCCAGCCGATAATCTGTGGCATTTGCTAAAAAATTCAGTGAAATAGTTTCATATTTCCTTTTTTTCGCTTATTTTTGCATCACGCTTTTCAAAGGTGTGATATATGAAGAAAGCTTTCTGGTGGATATTGGGAATACTGTTAAGTCCAGTGTTGCTGTTTGCAGTACTGGCGGTTTTGCTCTATTTGCCACCAGTGCAGAACTGGGCCGTTGACAAGGTTGCCGCCATTGCTTCCGAGAAGACGGGCATGGAGATTACCGTGGGCCATGTCCACTTGCGTTTCCCGCTTGACTTGTCAATCGACAATTTCCGGATGCTGCAGCCTGTCGCTAAAGGTAGTCATGAGGTCGATACCATTGCCGATGTCCGGCAGATGGTCGTTGACGTCCAGCTGATGCCGTTGTTCCACAAGCGTGTTGTTATCAATGAGTTGGAATTGACGGATGCCAAGTTGAACACCAATGGCTTTGTGGATGCGGCGAAGGTGAAGGGCGACTTCAAGCGCCTGTTTGTGACAAGCCGTGGCATTGACTTAGACAAGCATACCGTTGAGGTGAATGGCGCCTGTTTGGAGGATGCCCGTTTCGACATTGCCTTGAACGACTCCGTGCCTGAGGACACCACCAAGTCCGAGACGCCCTGGATTATCCATGCCGACCAGTTGTCTGTCACCCGTTCCGACGTGGCGTTCCACATGCCTGGCGACACGATGAGTGTCCGTGCCCATTGGGGTGCGTTGGTGACCCGCGAGGCTTTGGTGGACTTGGCTTCACAGACCTACACCGTGGCCAGTGTGGACTTGAACGACGGCTCCCTTGCCTATGACCAGAACTTCGTCCCTCGTGTCGACGGCCTTGATTTCAACCATCTGTACCTCAGCCACCTGCAGATAGGCATCGACAGCATCTACTACCACGACCCTACGCTGCGCCTGAACATCCGGCAGCTAGCCCTGAAGGAAGCCAGCGGCCTTGAACTCACCGAGCTTTCCGGCCCTGTGGTGATGGACGAGGGAAAGCTCCGCCTGCCAAGTTTCCGTCTGAAGACCCCTACTTCCGATGTCTATATGGCTATGGACTTGCCTCTGTCGCTGACTGATTCCGTCGACCCGGGCAAGATGCGCCTGCGCATGGATGCCCAGTTGGGTCGCCAGGACCTGATGCATTTCCTGTCGGCACTTCCCAAGCCCATGCAAGAGCGCTGGCCACACTATCCGCTCAGTGTCAAAGGACAGCTGAACGGCAACCTGCAATACATGACGTTCTCCGACCTTGATGTGTCGCTGCCTACGGCGTTTGCGGTGAAGGCCGATGGTTTCGTCGCCAACCTCGACGACATGTCACGTCTGCGTGCCGATGTGCAGTTCGATGCACAAACCCAGGAACTGGACTTTGTCATGGCCGCTTTGCCCCGTGACGTGCAGCGCAACTACCGCATCCCCCGCGGTCTCCGTGCCAAGGGGCGGGTGAAGGCTGACGGTTCCCAGTATTCTGCTGATGTAGTTGCCAGTGAGGGTGGGGGAACGGTGAAGCTGAACGGCACTTTCAGTGCCGATGCCCAACGCTATGATGCCAAGGTCTGCCTGAATCGTCTGAATGTTCACCACTTCATGCCCCACGACTCCATCTATACCGTCACTGCTGATGTCACAGCCAAGGGGCAGGGCTTCGACTTCTTCTCTCCCAGGACGACATTGCAGGCTGACGCACAGGTGGAACAGTTGCATTACGGCCGTTGGCATCTGGACCATCTGACAGCCCAGGGCAGTCTGCGTGACGGTCGTGTCCATGCCGACGTCGTCAGTCGCAACCAGCTGTTGGAGGGAACTGTGACTCTGGACGCCCTCATGAAGAAGCAGGGCTTCGACGGCACCCTTACTGCCGACCTGTCGCATGCCGACCTCTACAAAATGCAACTGGTCGACCGCCCGCTGTCTATCGGTGTCTGCGGTCATGTCGATATTTCCTCCGACCTGAAGATGACGCATACGGTGAGTGGTCTTTTTAACGACCTCTCCATTCGCGACTCCTCTAATACATATCGTCCGTCCGACATAGGCCTGCTGGTGAAAACCCGTCAGGACACTACCTATGTCCGGGCCCAGAGTGGCGACTTCATCGTGAAGTTCGATGCCAGCGGCAACTATGAGCAGCTGTTGCAGAAGTTCTCCGTCCTCTCTGACTCCGTCATGGCGCAGTACAATCAGCGTATCATCAACCAGTCCGCCATCCGGCGCCTGCTGCCCACCATGAAGCTCCATGTGGAAAGCCTGCGTGAGAATCCTGTGATTACCTTCCTCAACAGCACCCAGAACATCGACTTCAAGAGCCTGCTGTTCGACCTTGATGCCTCGCCCGCAACGGGCCTTAACGGCAAAGGCTATGTCCATTCCCTTACCGTGGGCGAAGTGCGTCTCGATACCATTACCTTCCGCCTGACACAGCGCGACAGCCATCTGTCGTTCGGCGGTCAGGTGCGTAACAACAAGAAGAACCCCCAGATTGTGTTCAACGCTCTTTTCGACGGTGTCCTGCAGGAGCGCGGTGCCACGATGGGTGTCCGCTACTACGACTCTGAAGACAGGTTGGGGGGCCGTATCGGTGCTCAGGCCGAGATGGTTGATAGCGGTCTCAACTTCCATCTGGTTCCCGAGCGTCCCACCTTGGGTTACAAGGAGTTCAACCTGAACAGCGACAACTTCATCTTCCTGGGAAAAGACAACAAGGTGAAGGCCAGGATTGACTTGATAGCCGACGATGGCACTGGTGTAAAGATCTATAGCGAGGACAGCGACCCCACAGCCCTTCAGGATATCACTATCAGCATGAATAAGTTTAATCTCGAAGACCTCACCTCCGTGATGCCCTATGCCCCCCGTCTCACTGGCCTTTTGAACGGCGACCACCATGTGGTGCTCGATCATGAGGGACACCTGTCCGTGGTCAGCGATATGTCCGTGCAGAACATGACGTACGAGCGTTGTCCCATTGGCAATGTCAGCACAGAGCTGGTCTATCTGCAGAAGGAAGACGATGCCCATGCCATTGAAGCCCGCCTGCTGATGGACGACGAAGAGGTCGGCATACTGAAGGGTACCTATTACAATCAGGACAAGGGTTCTGTTGATGCCCGTTTCCTGATGGAGCGGCTGCCGCTGTCACTGGTCAACGGTTTCGTTCCCGACCAGCTCTTCGGTCTGCATGGCTTCGGCGAGGGCGAGCTGTCCATCAAGGGTCCCTTGGCGGCACCTCAGGTGGATGGCGAAATCTATCTGGACTCAGCCTACTTGGAGAGTGTACCATACGGCATGCGGCTGCGCTTCGACAACGACCCTGTGCGCATCATCGGCAGCAAGCTGCTATTGGAAAACTTTACGGTCTATGCCTATAATGACAACCCGCTCAACGTCCAGGGCAATGTCGACTTTAGCAATCTTGAGCGCGTCATGGTTAATCTGCGCATGCGAGCCCAGAACTTCCAGCTGATAGGCGCCAAGGAGAACCCCAACAGCGTGGCCTACGGCAAGGCATTCGTCAATGTCTTTGCCCGCATGCGTGGCCCTGTCGACAACCTGTCGTTGCGCGGCAGGTTAGACGTGCTGGGCTCGACGGACATGAGCTACGTGCTCCGCGACTCGCCGCTGACTACCGACAACCAGCTGAACGAGCTGGTCAAGTTCACCGATTTCAGCGATACGACCCAGGTGGTCGTGGAGCCGCCGGTCCTGAATGGCTTCCAGATGGATATGACCGTCGACGTGTCGAAGGGTGCCCACGTCATGGCCTACCTCAATACCGACCACTCCAACTATATCGACCTGGTTGGTGGCGGCACGCTGCGCATGCAGTACACGCCGGCTGACAACCTGCAGCTGCGTGGCCGCTATACCCTGTCGAACGGCGAGATGAAGTACTCCATGCACGTCATTCCGCTCAAGACGTTCACCATCCAGGACGGTTCCTATATTGAGTTTACGGGCGACCCGATGAATCCCACGCTGAACATTACGGCCACCGAGCGCACCAAGGCTGTCGTCGGTGGCACTGAGGGAGCCGGTCGTAGCGTCACCTTCGACTGTGGTGTCGTCATCACCAAGACGCTCAACGACATGGGACTGGTGTTTACCCTCGATGCGCCCGAGGACATGCAGATCCATAGCGAATTGCAGTCAATGGGTGTCGAGCAGCGCAGCAAGCTCGCCGTCACGATGCTTACCACCGGCATGTATCTGGCTGACGGCCAAACCGGTGCCTTCAGCATGAACTCGGCACTCAGCTCGTTCCTCAGTTCAGAAATCAGCCAGATTACCGGCAATGCCCTGCGTACACTGGACCTCTCTGTCGGTATGGACCAGTCCTCTGATGGTGCAGGCAATCTGCACACCGACTACTCGTTCAAGTTTGCCAAGCGCTTCATGGACAACCGCCTGAAGATCACCGTGGGCGGCAAGGTGTCGACAGGTGCCGAGCTGCAGCAGCGCAACAATTCCTTCTTCGACAATGTATCGCTGGAATACCGCCTCGACCAGACGGCCAACAAGTTCATTACGCTGTACTATCAGAACAACAGCTACGACTGGCTGGACGGCTATTCCCAGAAATATGGCGGCGGCTACATGTGGCGCCGCAAGCTGCAGAGCTTCTGGGACATCTTCCGCTTCAAGGATCCGACACCCCAGTATACTCCGAGAGTGCCGCTCGCTCCCCGCGATTCCACCAAACAGACCACTATCACCGATGAAAAGAAATAGCATATACCTGTTCTGCGTGCTGTTCCTCGTCTCTTGTTCCATGACGAAGAACATTCCCGATGACGACCAGCTCTTTACCGGCTTGAAGAAGATTACCTATCACCGTGAACCGTCGGACAGCTCCAACTTTACTGCCGCGCAGGAAGAGGTCGAGGCGTCGCTGGCCACTGCCCCCAACGGTGCCATCCTCGGCAGCAGCTACTACCGCGTACCCTTCTCGTTGGGTGTCAGCATCTGGAACCGCTACAAAGACAGCGAGACAGGCTTCGGCAAGTGGATGTTCAAGTCGTTCGGCAAGCAGCCCGTGCTCATGTCGTGGGTCAATCCTGCCCTGCGCGCTTCCGTCGCCCAGTCGGTGCTCCGCAACCACGGCTATCTGAACGGCCATGTGGACTACGAGGTCATTCAGCGCCCCAATCCCAAGACCGCTAAGATCTCCTATAGCGTTTATCCTGACCGCCTCTACCTCCTTGACAGCATCGGCTATTTCGGTTTCCCGCCGAAGCTGACAGTCTCATACAAGCCAACCTTGACGATGCCAAGATTCACAGGGGCAGTCCCTTTGCTGTTGCTGCCCTCGATGCCGAGCGCAACCGCATCAGCCAGCTGCTGCGCAACAACGGCTACTACTATTACCAGTCGGGTTATGCCTCCTATCTTGCCGACACCCTCATGGTCGACGGCAAGGCACAGCTGCGACTGCAGATGGCCGACGGCGTCCCCGATGAAGCCAAGCGCAAGTGGTATATCGGGCGCGTCAATATCAATATGCGCAAGACCTTTATGGAGCAACCCACCGACTCCCTGGTAGGCCGTTTCTTCACCGTGCGCTTTTCCGGCAAGAAACCGCCCATCCGTACCCGTGTGCTGATGGCCGACATGAAGCTGCGCCCGCGCCAGCTCTACAGCTACGACAACCACGTGCAGTCCGTCAACAAGATCAATGCCATGGGCCTCTTCTCGTCCATCGACTTGCAGTTCACACCGCGCCAGAAGTCAGTAGCGGCCGCCGATTCTTCACGCTCCACGCTTCACGCTTCACTCTTAACTCCCGATACCCTCGACCTGACACTTAACTGCACGTTCGACAAGCCGTGGGACTTCTATATCGAGACCAATTTCAATGCCCGTACCATCGGTCGCTTGGGACCGGAGCTGCGCATGGGTGTTGCACGCCGTAATGCCTTCCGTGGCGCTGAGAAACTTGACATCAATCTCCACGGCTCCTACGAGTGGTCAACCAGTGGCGGCTCCCAGATGAACAACTACGAGTATGGTGCCGATGCCAGCATCGAGTTCCCGCGTATCATCGCGCCTTTCTTCGGCGGCAACCGCATCCGTCGCGACCAGCAGGGACGCCCCGTCCGGCGCCGTCGCTTCTATAGCACGCCTACCACCCTGGCCAAAGTGTCTACCGACATCATCCACCGTCCCAAGTACTATAAGATGCATGTGGTCAGTGGCGAGTGGACCTACAGCTGGCAGTCGTCGGCCCAGAGCCGCCATGAGTTGTCGCCGCTGACGGTGAAGTACCAGTTCATGAACAGCCACACCAGCGAATACGATTCGTTGATATACGACAATTACTATTTGGCTGTTTCTATGCAGGACTACTTCATCCCCGAGATGCGCTATACCTATTTCTACAACAGTCCCGCAGAGATGCTGAACCCCATTCGCTGGGAGACCACCGTTTCCGAGTCAGGCAATATCGTGTCGCTGGCCTACGTGGCCGCCGGCAGGTCGTGGTTCGAGAAAGACAAGAAGCTCTTCAAGAATCCCTACTCACAGTTTCTCGAGATTGAAACCGACTTCACCAAGACGTGGCGGCTGAACAGCACGTCGAGCCTTGTGGGTCACATCAATGCAGGCTATATCTGGCATTACGGCAACAGCGACTGGGTACCCAACAGCGAGATGTTCTATGCCGGCGGTGCCAACAGCATCCGTGCCTTCTCGGTACGCGGCATCGGCCCCGGCGCCATCAAGAGCTTCGGCGACCGTGCCACAGACTATCTCATGCGTAATGGCACCATCAAGTTTATCTGGAACCTGGAGTATCGTACCCAGCTCTTCGGCAACCTGCATGGAGCCCTCTTCCTCGATGCTGGTAATGTCTGGATGCCGCCCGGCGACCGCTACGGCGACCCGGTTCTGGATGACAAATTCTCACCAGGCAACTTTAAGCTGCGCAACTTCTTCCGTGAGCAGGCCCTCGGCACCGGTCTCGGCATCCGTTACGACCTCGGTTTCCTCATTGTCCGTCTCGACTGGGGTGTCGCCCTCCATCTGCCGTACGACACCACCAAGTCCGGCTACTTCAATGTCGACAGCTTCAAGGGCAACCAAACCCTCCACTTTGCCATCGGCTATCCCTTCTGAACATATACAGACAGGTTCATGAATCTTGCCAGAATCATGAACCTGTCCCCGTGATTTAGATGTCTACAGTCTAACCGACTATAGTTCATTTTCTTCGTCCAACCAGCCGTTGTCCTGTCGTGACGAAGGCTCCATCGTGCCGTCAGTGTCCACACCACCGTAGCCGATGCCGTCACTCGTCACGCCGGAGGCACACAGCATGGTGTGTGCCTTCAGCATGACAATTCTCTTAATCGTAGGAATTATATATGTCTTCTTCATTTTACAAATACTTTCTTGTTTCCCTTGATATACAGTCCCTTCTGCGGATGTGCTACATGACGTCCCTGCAGGTCATAATAGTTTTCGTCATCGTTGACGTTAACGTTGACTATTCTCGTCGTCTCATCGTCAAACGACATGGAAATGCGGGCACTTGCATTCTCAGCCTCTGTCAGTACATCAACAAAATTGAAGTAGGCACGGAAAGCCTTCATCTTCGTCTGTCCCGTAGAATACCAGAACTTATTGTCGCTCAGGAACAGACAATTGTTGGGAACCGTCGTCTGGGCATGATAGAAGCCCTTGAACGTGCCATAAACTTTACGGTTTTTGCCAGTTCTGCCGTTGTCATATTCCTGATAACAGTCATCCTCAACGGGTTCTATCGTTGATGTGACGGTAAACTCGTCAATATCATTCTCCACTTTGATGAGATAGGGATAATTGCCATAGAATCCTTCTGACAGGTCTGTATCGTCGAAGTTCACGGTAATCCCCACAACGTTGTCGTCGGTGTCATACTCCACCTCATAGTCTGTAAACTCCTTCAGCTGCACACCATTGCCGAATGCCTCCTTCGTCTGAGCCTCCGTCATGTCGAACGGCAGGCAGATGGTGCTCCACTCATTGGCCTTAATGGTGCGTTTCACCAGAATGGTTACGTCGCCGGCAGTGGCCTCAGGTACTTCCGTATTGGTTTCGTCTAATACGACATCTACTCCGGCTGACGAGCCAATTGTTACGTTAAAAGGCACATCAGCCGGGTTATGCTCGTTTTTATCAGTATCAGAGAATATCTGATTGAAAATCTTACATTGGTACTGCCCATTTGTAGCATTCTCTGCTGCTTTCAGTGTAATGGTGAACAATTTTCCGCTATTGTCTTTGAAAGCCTTATTCTTGGAAGAATATATTAAGAAATGATAGACATTCCCCTCTTCTGCAGAGATAGTCAGACTATGAGTTTTGTCAAACCGAGAACTTCCCTCATAGAGATATTCGTCATCCTCGTCTTTGGCAATACTCACTCCAGCAGGCAGCGTCATCCAAAATTCCGTCATGATATACTGATAGTCTGGATTATCCAATTCCACAGCCATATCATACGTTCCACCTGGGCTAATTGTAAAATCAGCCACTTTCAGTTCGTCAGCATTAGCATTGCCCACCAAAGTGAGCAATGCCAATAAGAGATAACTCCTTAATAGTTTCATTTTATCATTACTTTTTGATTGTCAATAATATACACACCTTTTGTCAATCCCTCCGTTGAAGTAACACCACGCTTGACCATACGACCATCGGGAGTATAAATGTCAAATGAATGGCCGTAGGTTGAAATGTTGTTGATGTCTGTTGGTATACCAGATTGTACATCAGTACCGCGATATTCCTTTTTGTCGGTATCAACCAGCAGAATATTGCTGACAGCCATCTCGCCGTCACCCGTATAGTGGAACGATAGCGCATTCGCATTCGAGTCGAATGCAGCATTTTCATTGGAATAACAGACAACTATATATTTGTTTCCGTCCAAGTGCTTATAAGCTACTGTGTGGTTCTTGTCACTTGTCACGTCAGTCAGCGTCATACCATTAGATATCTCAACAGTCATTTGAGCCAATGTAAACTGTTCATATGCGTTGATACCAAGAGTCCTAACACCAGGAACACCCTTAGAAACCGTAAGTTGCTTCTCGGGCATAGACGAAATTGCAGGAGCATTGCCTGATGCGCTTTGTGACATTACAAGTTCAACTTCCTGTACAAGATCCATACCATTAATAATGCCGTCAGGATTGTTTACTGGGTAAAGGTCGGCAGCTCGCATGTAGCTCTGGTCCATAACGAGTGTCACCATCTCAACAATATCCATACCATTTATTCGTCTGTCTCCACTTAAGTCACCAAGAATGTAGTCAACAACTTCAATGTTGAATGTTACGTCAGCGGGTTCTATTGCGTTCTTATTCTGGTCTGACATCAATATGTTCTTTATCACACCCTGATAAACACCTTCAGCTACGCCATTATCACAAGTGATACCAATATTCAGCAATTCGCCAGAGTTGCCAATGAAAGGTTTGTTCTTAGAAGAATAGCAAAGGAAGTGATAGAGACCATCACTGCCCTTTTCCACCTCAAGAGAATGCGTACGGTCAGAACGGGTGCTATTCAGTATGGCATCCAGATATTCGTCCTCGTCAACCGAGATATTCAATCCGTCTGGTAACTGCATATAGAATTCAAACATAATAATTGCATCTTCATTGTCAAGATGGATACTCATCCGTTCGCTTTCGCCAACGTGGATGGTAGTCTCCGTAGGATATATCTCATTTACAGTAAGGGGTTTCTCGGCAATTGTCAGTATTCCTTCAACGTAAGTAAATGTGTAGTTGTCAGATTGCGCTCCGGAAACAGTAATGGGATAAGAACCTGCAGGACTATTCGTGGTAGCCGTTGTACTCACAACGGGCTGTTTAGTTAGCGACTGGGCATTATCATCGTATTTAAAACCTTCGTAGCTGATGGTCAATTCTGGATTTTCCTCACCTTGTGTTTTTGTGCAGTTATTGGCGATTATCTTTAGTACAGCTTTATTGATGGATAGCTCTAACTTGCGAGAGAACGGCAGGTAGTCCTCGTTGCCTTCCTGTGTAGCTGTAATGGTAACTGAACCCGCTTTCTTGATTGTCAGGCGATTGCCATTGATGGCGGCAACTTGTGAGTCGCTACTTGTCCACGTCAGGGGCTGCTCTTCAGTCGTTGTCGAAGGAAGTAAATAGGCAGCATCGCCATAGGTCATTTGGGGAAGTGAAGAAAGTGCCAAAGACTGTTCAACTGGAATTCCTTTCATCTCAACCATATTCTTGAAATTCTTCCATCCTATAGATTGTCCATATATTTCAGACTTATGGCGTGGCACCGAAAGTTTTGCATTTGAATAGGTATTTGCCGAGAATGTGTTCTCGTTTATTTGCAATGGTTTATCCCAATATGCTATTACCGAAGTAAGTTGATTGCAATCATAAAAACTATTAGCTCCGATGCTGGTTATGCTCTTGGTAAATTCCACACTATCTATTTTACAATAGTAAAACATATACGGATGGATAGTGGTTAAGTGCTCACCCAACTTAACACGTGTGAACGATGTCGGGAGGTATCTTCCTGAGGATCTCACATCTTCTATCAAAGCCAGGTCTCTGTCCAGATATAAAGAATCTGGAGAAGGACTTACACTTCCAGAATATGAGAATGTGGAAATCCCATGAATGGACAAAGGAGTTTCCCCATAGAGGAAGGACAACGTTTTAAGTCCTGTGCAATTATCAAAGGCATCATCTTCTACAACCTCAACAGTACCAGGGAAAGTAAATTGCTTTAGAGAGTAACAACCATAAAATGCATTAGCCTTTATTGTCTTTAGCCCTTGGGGCAGTATGATGTCTGTCAACTTTCTGCAAATGCTAAACGCATTTTCGGGAATTTCCGGATACGAACCTTCAAAAGTCACAGAGGTAAGATTTGTGTCACACAAAGAGAATGCATCGTGGCCGATGCTTGTTATATTCTTAGGTATCACTATACTACTCATCTTGAACCCACTGAACATATACGGATGGATAGTGGTAATGTGTTCACCCAACTTAACACGTGTGAACGATGTAGGAAGGTACCGGCCAGAGTCTTTTACACCTTCTATGAAAGCAAGATCCCTGTCCAAGTACAGAGAGTCGGGAGCAGGGCTTTCGTTTCCAGAATATGAGAATGTGGAAATCCCATGAATGGACAAAGGAGTTTCCCCATAGAGGAAGGACAACGTTTTAAGTCCTGTGCAATTTTCAAAGGCATCATCTTCTACAACCTCAACAGTACCTGGGAAAGTAAATTGCTTTAGAGAGTAACAACCATAAAATGCATGAGCCTTTATTGTCTTTAGCCCTTGGGGCAGTATGATGTCTGTCAACTTTCTGCAAATGCTAAACGCATTTTCGGGAATTTCCGGATACGAACCTTCAAAAGTCACAGAGGTAAGATTTGT
>Ga0247608_10004557_pt1 | contig 15438 bp, 10 predicted proteins | sample 176DNAGHGlowgp2_FD_193490 | JGI IMG/M metagenome (GOLD analysis project Ga0247608, IMG submission 193490) | Sheep rumen microbial communities from Palmerston North, Manawatu-Wanganui, New Zealand - 1766 DNA GHGlow gp2 | ecosystem: Host-associated > Mammals > Digestive system > Stomach > Rumen ...
GACATTTTTCGCAGCGTTTATGATTTTTAACAATGAACGTCAATGTTGCACTATAGAAAGGTTGTAACTTTGCCGTTGCAAAGATGAAAAACCCATAGAATCATTGATGTTGTTTCTTCGATGGTCTGCTGGGGCGTAACACCCTGACGCTGAAAGCGTCATCGCTCAGTAACCGAGGGTACAACGTACCCCCGGACTTTGAGATGCTATTAGGGAACGCACTCTGAAAGAGTGCCCTAACAATGTAGCTATGGGCGACCCATTCAGGGTCGGATAACTCTTCGGCTCGCTCCTCCGCGGGTGCTCGCTATGCTCGTACCCACGGTTACTGAGCGATGACGCTTTCAGCGTCTTGATAGTAAGTGGCTCATCATATTATTTTTCTATTCATGAAACAAATCATCCTGACACTCATCTTCATACTGGGATTGGTAAGTCCTGAAAGGACGATAGAACACAGGCAGGCGGTGAAGCGTAGCGGAACCCCTGCTATGTGGCGAAAACTAACCGAGTGCCGAAGGTACGACAGAACATCTGACAGACATATCCGTCACCCGCTTCGGGGTTCCGTGATTGGCTGGATGCTTAACAGGGGTTCCGTGATTGGCACTCCACCCCTGCCTGTGGTCTTTCATGCCTTCGGCATTTTTAGCGGAAACCAATAATTATTTTTCTATTCATGAAACGAATCATCCTGACGCTCATCTTCATACTGGGATTGGTAAGTCCTGAAAGGACGAGAGAACACAGGCTGGCGGTGAAGCGTAGCGGAACCCCTGCTATGTGTCGAAAACTAACCGAGTGCCGAAGGTACGACAGAACATCTGACAGACTTATCCGTCACCCGCTTCGGGGTTCCGTGCTTGACTGTATGCTTAGCAGGGGTTCCGTGCTTGGCACTCCACCCCTGCCTGTGGTCTTTCATGCCTTCGGCATTTTTAGCGGACACCAATAATTATTTTTCTATTCATGAAACGAATCATCCTGACACTCATCTTCATACTGGGATTGGTAAGTCCTGAAAGGACGATAGAACACAGGCAGGCGGTGAAGCGTAGCGGAACCCCTGCTATGTGGCGAAAACTAACCGAGTGCCGAAGGTACGACAGAACATCTGACAGACATATCCGTCACCCGCTTCGGGGTTCCGTGATTGGCTGGATGCTTAACAGGGGTTCCGTGATTGGCACTCCGCCCCTGCCTGTGGTCTTTCATGCCTTCGGCATTTTTAGCGGACACCCATGAAAACAAAAAATCTACGGAGAATAGGAGGATGGGAGAAAAAAACTCCATTACTCCTACACTCCGTAGAAAACAAAAATCAGAGCTTGGTAAGTCCTGAAAGGACGAGAGAACACAGGCAGGCGGTGAAGCGTAGCGGAACCCCTGCTATGTGTCGAAAACTAACCGAGTGCCGAAGGTACGACAGAACATCTGACAGACATATCCGTCACCCGCTTCGGGGTTCTGTGATTGGCTGGATGCTTAGCAGGGGTTCCGTGCTTGGCACTCCACCTCTGCCTGTGGTCTTTCATGCCTTCGGCATTTTTAGCGGACACCAATAATTATTTTTCTATTCATGAAACAAATCATCCTGACACTCATCTTCATGATGGGATTGACTATGTGCTGGGGACAAGAGACGGTGTCGGACTCCACCAGCAGGAAGAAAGACGCACCTTCGCTGAACATCATCTTCGAAGTGAGGGACTTCCTCTCGAACATCGGTGTGGATACCATGACGGTGGTGGTGCTCAATGCCGCCGACTCCGTGTTTGTGGATAGTGCCCACGTGGAATTGTACAAATACGAAGACCAACGATACAGTTCTGCCTATTTCGAATTGAAGAAGACGGGCGACTATCTGATTCGCGTGGATGCCGATGGCTACAAGCCTCGCTTCGTGCCATTCAGCATCAAACGATTCCACAAGCATGAAATCTATCGTCAGCTCAAGCCCGTCTTTCTGCAACGCCTGCCCAAGAAGAAAACAGCCACGTTCCTCGACGGAAATGTGCTCGATGAAGTCGTGGTGAAAGCATCGAAGGTGAAATTCTACCACGATGGCGACACGCTGGTGTTCGATGCCGATGCCTTCGAACTGGCAGAAGGCTCGATGCTCGATGCCCTCATCAAGCAGTTGCCAGGCGTGGAGCTGAAGAGCGGAGGGGAAATCACGGTGAACGGACGGAAGGTGGAGGAACTGCTGCTGAACGGCAAGGAACTGATGGGCGAGGACAAGCGCATGATGCTGGAGAACCTGCCTTCGTTCACGGTGAAGAGCGTGAAGGCTTACGACCGCACTCCGAAGGAATACATCGGCACGAGGAAGGAGAAGCAAGTGCAGAAACAGTTGGTGATGAACGTGAAGCTGAAGAAGGAATATGCACAGGGATGGATAGCCAATGCCGAGCTGGGCGGAGGTCTGCCTTATCGCAAGAATGCCCACGGAAAATTCGACAAGAAATTCTTGGGGCGCATCTTCGGCATGCACTATTCCGACCGTTCGCGCCTCACGCTCTATGCCAACGCGAACAACCTGAACGACAACCGCGAACCAGGAGCTGAAGGCGAGTGGTCGCCGCTGCAGCAAAGCACGGGCTTGCAATCCACCTACGACCTGGGTGCGGGCTACCGATACGACACGCAGAACGAGAAGCTGGAATACAACGGCGACGTGCGACTCACCTACAACGAAACCACCAATGAGCAGCACGGCACGGGTGCCACCTTCCTCGAAGGAGGCGACACCTACAGCGGTTCGTTCTCTCGCTCGCAGGACTACGACTTCTGGGCACGCACCAACCATGAACTGAGTGTCAACGAAAGGACCAACCTCTGGAACCTGTTCAAGACCGCATATCTCTCGTTCCGACCTCAGTTCACCTTCCACAAGTGGAACCGCAACGGCAATTCAGCCTCTGCCACGCTTGCCGAGGACGTGCTGAGCGGAATGGGGAAGGCATGGCTCGACAGCATCATGGCTCCACAATCGGGCGAAATGCTGCGCCGCTATGCCATCAACCGCAACCTGAACACATCGAAGGGCCACGGACACTTGGTCAGTACGGACTTGGCTTTCAGCACCAGTGTGAGTCCGCTCTACAACGACCGCATCTACATCAACGCCAGTGGTTCCTACGGCATGAGCGACCAGTTGTCGCCATCCTTCAACCACAACCATGTGGATTACTATCGCTCGCAGACCGCGGCAGACCGACGAAACCAATACACCGATGCCACCAACACCTCCCACCAGGCACGGATTGGTGCCAACTTCAACTATAGCTTCGACAAGAAATACCACCATTCGTTCAATGCTGGCTACGACCTGAACTATGCCAGCAGCCGCAACCGCAACTTCCTCTATCTGCTCAACAAACTGGAAGGATGGAAGAGCGACGAACGGGCTCTGGGCGAACTCCCCTCGACAGAACTGTTAGGCAGGGCTATCGATGCAGGAAACAGCACTCGCTCCCATTCCCGCACGCTCACGCAACAGCCACGCTTCTCCTATTCCTATAATATATATAACGACTCCACGCATCGCGTGTTAAACGTCAGTGCGGGTTTCGGCTTCCCGATACGACACGAACGGATGGACTACGAGAAAGGTAGTGTAGATACCTTGCTCACACGCAACACCTGCTTTGTGGAACCCCAAGTGAATCTGTTTTTTTCCAACTACAAGCGACACACGACATTCTATTTAGCCTATTCCAGCAGACGGTCCGCTCCTTCGCTCACCAACCTCATCAACGTGCGCGACGACAGCAATCCGCTCTACATCACCAACGGCAATCCGAACCTGAAGAACACGCTCTCCCACAATTTCAACCTGTACTTCAGCGACACGTGGAAGGAACGCTACCAGATGAACGCCTCCATCAATAGCAGCATCACGCACAATGCCGTGGCAATGGGTTACATCTACAACAAGACAACGGGTGTGCGCACCGTCACTCCGCAAAACATCAACGGCAACTGGAACATGAGCGAAAACCTGGGTGTGACCATTCCTTTCGACAAGGACCAGAAACTGATTCTCAACAACACGGTGACGCACAGCTACAACCACTCCGTTGACCTCTCGGGTGTGGACGAGGCTGTGGGCATGACTCGCTCGGTGGTGAACACACACAATCTGAGCGAGACCTTGCGCTTCGACTGGAAACTGACAGAGAAATACACCTTCGGCGTGAAAGGAACGATGACTTATCAACATTCCACTTCCGAGCGACAGGGATTCACCAACATCAATTCCTTCGACTTCAACTACGGACTGACCACTCAACTCGAATTGCCTTGGCAGATGCAAGTATCGACCGACCTGACCATGTACTCGCGCCGAGGCTATAACGACAAAACGATGAACACGAACGAACTGGTGTGGAACGCCCGACTGAGCAAACGACTGATGAAGGGAAAACTAACGATTATGTTCGATGGATTCGACATTTTGAACAAACTCAGCAACGTGCGTCGCTACATCAATGCGCAGGGACGCTCGGAGACTTTCTACAATGTCATCCCATCCTACGGACTCCTTCACGTGATTTATCGATTCACGAAGAAACCAAAAAAGTGAAATGTTAAAAAGTCTCATAGTAATCATAAAAAAATAAGTTGGTACGTTTTTTTAGGAAAGAAATTAAAATAATTAGAAGATTACCGTCCTTGGACGCTTGGGGCAACGCTCCCAAGAATTTTTTCAGAAATAATTGTTTTTTTGTTTTAAACAACACCTAATTTTTGGAGTAATTATGACAACTAAACTTTCCCATCATATTGGGATAGCGTAACCCTCTGACGCTGAAGGCGTCATCGCTCAGTAACCGTAGGTCGGAACGACCTGCGGGTGGTGTGTATTTAGGCAAGATGCACTCTGAAAGAGTGCCCCAACAGCCATAGATGGGCGACTCTTTCAGAGTCGATTGAGCGGACACACAGCTATCCGGGGGTGCTTCGTACCCTCGGTTACTGAGCGATGACGCTTTCAGCGTCTTTTGATACATTTATTCAAGGGATGGGAAAGTTTAATTATGATAATTATTCTAATTTCTTTCCTAAAGAATCATGTCATTTATACCAAGTTATTATTTCATTGTTCCGAAAGGTTCTTTAGGAGACATAAACTCATAAACTTAAAAACTCAAAATATAGTTGTGGTTAAGTTTCATCTGATAATCTCAAAAGAAAGAAAATTTTCCGCTTTTCTGAAAGTTTCCGTTTTTTCCGTTGTTTATTTTCATTAAAATAAATTATCTTTGCAGCGAATCATATTATATAAAGAAAAAACATGGAAATCAAAATCAGTCAAGATGGCAACAGCATCATAGCCTCCATCATCGGACGACTTGATACCATCGCCGCCCAGAATTGTGAACAAGACCTCAAACCAGTCTTCGACCATGCCGACAAGGACATCACGCTCCTGCTCGACAAGCTCGACTACGTGTCGAGTAGCGGATTGCGCGTCCTGCTCAACCTGCGCAAGGAAGTCACCGCCAAGGGTGGCACTCTCGTCCTGAAGAACCTGACCGACGAAGTGAAAAGTGTCTTCGTCATGACAGGATTCATCAAGATATTTACCATTGAATAACAAGAGTGAAGAGTAGCCCCCTCCAGCTCCCAAATTCCTTCTGCCCGTGTCTGTCCTCAACATCCAAAAGACTTTCGCAGCACGACTCAGCACCATCATCGTGCTCATGGTTGCCATCATCTTTGCAGCCATCTTCATTGTGCTCAGCATCTACACACAGAAGGTGGTGAAGCGCAGCGCCGAGGAGCAGTCGCAAAAAGCACTGGCTGCCAACGTCGTCAACATTCGCCAGATGTTGCTCCAAACGGAAAACACACTGCACGAAGCTGAATGGATGGTGTATCGCTATATCGACACGCCCGACTCGCTCTATCTCGTCACACAGCACATCCTTCAGGAAAACCCCATCATCGTGGGCAGTTGCGTGGCATTAGTGCCAGAGAACGACCTGTCGAAACACCAGAGTTTCGCACCCTATTCGTGCGTCATCAACAAAGAAATCGTGAACAAGCAACTCGGCACGGAAGAGTACGACTACGTCAATAAGGATTGGTACAAAAACGTGATTTCAACGGGGAAAATGCGTTGGAGCGAACCTTATTTCGACAAGGGAGGCATAGAAAAACAAATATGCACGCTGTCGAGTCCGCTTCTCGACCGCGACGGAAGCATCTTCGCCGTCCTCACCGCCGACATCTCGCTCGAATGGCTCACCGACATGGTGAACGACGAACTGCCTTTCGATAACGCATACGGCATCATCATCAACAAGATTGGCACCTACGTGATTCACCCTAAAAAGGAACGCATCACCGAGGGCAACATCTTCGACACTCCCGAAAACGTGAACAACACCAAGGTGCAGGAGTTTGCCCGAGAGATGATTTCAGGCAAGGCTGGGCATACCGAAATCAAGGAAAACGGCGAGCGATACTTCATCTGCTATGCGCCCATCAACCAAACCTCCTGGAACCTCGCCCTTGTCTGTCCGCACAACGACATATTCTACCACTACGACCGCCTGCGTCTCTTCCTCGTCATCGGACTCATCCTCTGCCTCGTTCTGCTCTCAGCCGTGTGCATCTTCATCATTCATCGCGTCACCCGTCCTCTCACCGAGTTCTCGGCTGCCGCCCTGCGCATCTCGCAAGGCTACTTCAACATCGCCCTGCCCGAAATCAAAGTACACGACGAGATATGGGAACTGCGTGAATCACTCGACCAGATGCAATACAACCTGTCGCGCTACACCAACCGCCTGAAGGAAGTGTCGGCAAACCAAGCCACCAACGATCGCGACATCTACATTGCCAGCAAAATCCAAATGTCCATCCTTCCGCCAACATTGGAGAAAATGGCAGCCAAGATGCCTTGCGGCAAGCAACTGACGGAATCGCTCGACGTGGCAGCCTCACTGCTGCCTCAGCAAAGCGTGGGTGGCGACTTCTACGATTACCAGATAGTCGATGACAACTTCGTGTTCTGCATCGGCGACGTGTCAGGCAAGGGAATCCCTGCCTCCATCATCATGTCAGCCACCGTGGAACTCTTCCGCAGCCAAGCCCGCATGGGGCAAAGCCCAGCCAAGCTGCTCTACCAACTGAACAGCATCGCCTCGGAAAACAACGAGCAGAACATGTTCTCCACCGTCTTCGTAGGTTCCATCAACCTCACCACAGGCTTGCTCACCTACTGCAATGCAGGACATAATCCTCCGCTCATCGTTGGCGTAGATGAAAGCGTGCAGATGCTCCCAGTGGATTCCAACCTGCCGTTAGGTATCGACAAGAACTACATCTTCACCGACCAAACCCTTCAGTTGCACCTCAACAACATCCTCCTGCTCTACACCGACGGCGTGACCGAAGTGGAAGACGACGAAAAGCAGCAGTTCGGCAAAGAAGGACTCAAGAAAGTGGTGGAAAATAACATCAACACCTACTCCAAGAAAATCATCGAAGAAATCATCAAGGCTTCGGACAGCTTCCGCGCCATGTCGAGTCCGTCCGACGACTTCACCCTCCTTGCCATCCGTTTCCTCAAGAAGAGCGAAAAAACTTCAATTAAGTACAAAGGACAAAGAACAAGGAACAACGTAGTAAGCAAAAATCCTTCTAAATCCTTAAAATCCCTGATTAAAAACTCAAAAACTCAAAAACTCAATGATGACCTGCTGGATTCCGACCCAGTGGATTTCACCGACCACATCAACCTCCAGAACCAAACGACACAGATACGCATCCTGGAGCGTTTCGTACAATCCATTGCCGACTATTTCAAGATTTCCGACGAACTCACCAACAAAATCAACATGGCACTGGAAGAGGCAGTCGTGAACATCATCAACTACGCCTATCCAGCAGGAGGCGACCACCAGTTCAGCATAGACGTCGAGCATCGCGCCAACCTGCAACTCCTCAGTTTCATCATCACCGACGACGGCATCCCGTTCAACCCATTCGAGCAGGACGCACCCGACATCACCCTCTCGGCAGCCGACCGCCCAATCGGTGGACTGGGCATCCACATCATCCGCGAAACCACATCCCGCTATTCCTACGACTACAAGGACAAGAAGAACGTACTCACACTCTCCTTTAAGCTCATAGAATAAAAATCGACCCTCCAATATATGAAAACAAGAACATGGCTCATAGTAGCAACACTGCTACTGACGAGTGCCACACTCCAGGCACGAACCGACAAAAGCGCAAAGACACCAGCACAGCAACTGAAAGAACGCTTGGCAAAACTGCAAAAGCGAGGCATCATGTATGGACACCACGACGACCCCTTCTACGGACTCGGATGGGAATGGGAAGAAGGACGCTCCGACACCTACGCACTCGTGGGCGACTATCCAGGTGTGATGAGTTTCGACCTGGGTGGCATCGAAATGGGCGATGACAAGAACCTCGACTCCGTACCATTCATTCGCATCCGCGAGGAAATCGTGAAACAGCATGAGCGAGGTGGCATCGTCACCATCTCCTGGCACCTGCGCAACCCCCTCTTAGGCACCACCGCATGGATAGAGAGCGATGCCAAGGCATACGACGAAGCACTGCCTTACCTCCGAAAAATCAAACAAGAAGACAAAGTGCCTGCACCCCACAACACCGTGAAGAGCATCCTCCCAGGCGGTTCGCAGCACGCGAAGTTCCTCACATGGCTACAGCGCGTCAGCGACTTCCTCTCCACCCTCAAAGACAGCAAGGGCAAACCCATCCCGTTCATCTTCCGTCCTTGGCACGAATACAACGGCGGCTGGTTCTGGTGGGGCAAAGGACGCTGCACCGACGACCAATTCAAGCAACTCTGGATTCTCACGCAAGACTACATCAACCGCACCCTCTCCGATGTCATCGTGTGGAGTTGCTCCCCTAACCTCGGCGTAGTACCACAGGAGTTCTACAGCCGTTGGCCAGGCGATGAGCGCGTCGATTTGCTCGGACTCGATGCCTATCAGTGGGGAACCGAAGCCGACTACATCGCCCAGTGCAGCGCCGACCTCGACTTCCTCGAAGACTATGCCCAGCAGCACGGCTTGCTCTTCGCTATGACCGAATGCGGCTATAAGAACTCACCCGATGCCACCTGGTGGAGCCGAGTGCTGCGCCCCATGATGGACAAGCACCACCTCTGCTACTTCCTCGCCTGGCGCAACGCCCAGCACGAGCACTTCGGCTGCGCCCCAGGACTTGCCACCGCCGACGACTTCAAGCAAATGGCAAAGTGGAAAACCACCCTCTTCGTCAAAGACATCAAGAAGGTGAAATAGTCGCTACGATTAAATGAAGAATGAGCGCTTCGCTTAAATGAAGAATTAAGAATGAAGAATGAAGAATGATAATTACTAATCCAATGAATAGAGTAAAATTTATTCTTCATTCTTAATTCTTCATTTTAAATTCTTCATTCTTAATTCTTAATTCTTTTTTTTCTCTCGATGGATTCGACGAAAATCGATAACTGACCGTCAGCATGGCATAGCGAGGCAGGGAGTTATGCATCGTGTTGGTGTAGCCAGCACTCGAAATGCTCCAAATGCGCTTGTTTGTGCGTCCTAAGATGTCATGGGCGATGAGGTTCAGTGTCAGTCGGTTGTGGCAGAGTGTCTTGCTGAGTTGGGCATTCCAGATGGAGCTGGTGCTGTTCATCGCATCGCTTTCGTAACCGCTGCGGTGGAGCATCGACAGGTCGGAAGAGAGTTGCAGACCGAAAGGCAAGGTCCAATGGGCAGCAAACCCATAGGAGAAATCCGTGACACGCACGTTCTTGTAGGAAGACAGGTTGCTCCACGAAAGACCACGCACGATGCCGCCATTCATGCTCATGTCGAACTTGTCATTAGCACGGAAGGAGAGTTTCAGCTTGTCATCTATCTTGATGTGGCGAGTCGTGATTCGCTGCATCATGGCATCCGTGGCAGAGAAATCCTGTCCGCGCCACACCATGTTCGAATAGGTGAGCCACAGCGCATTCTCCACACGCCAGCGTCGTGCCTTGTCGATGGCACGACTAAACGTGACACCAGCCAGCGAACCCCAGTTGCCGTCCGTGTTTTCGTCGCGACGTATATAGACAGCTGTCGTGCGGTCGTAGCCGACCGACGGCATGATTTGACGCAGCGTGACCGTGGCATCGAGATAAGTATAGAGCATCTGTTCCCACTTCTGCCAGTTCTTCACGAAGTAGGTTGCCACCTTATAAGTGTGCTGCGGCTTCAAGTCGGGATTGCCGATGGTCGTGTTGAGCGGGTCGTAGTGGCTCACGAAGCCCACAAGGTTTGTGATGTCGGGCAGACGTGTCTCAGCCGTGAGGGAGGCATTATAATAAATGTTCCGCTTGCTCAACTGCTTCGTAAAACTGATGCTGGGGTCGAAACAGATTGCGTTTCTCCTCACGCGGGCATCCACCGTGCCGCGCTGGTAGTGCTGGCGTTTGCGCTCGTATGCCAAAGGCAACTTCACGTCAAAATAGGTGTATGCTTCAGCCGTACTCCTCATGTAGTAGATGCGGGCAGACAGCTGGTGACGATATGCTTGTGTCACGATGTCGAGACTGTTCTCTGCGTCCAGCAACGGGTCGGCAAGCACAGGCGGCAGGGCATCGATGGAGGGTGCCAGTGCAATCCATGCTGCATCGCGGTCTAAGCGGTAGGAGGGCGCATCGTCTGCGTCGCGGCTCTGACGGAACGAGTAGCCGATGTTCAGGTTCCAGTCATTCGGAAATCGAAGCACATATTCGGCTTCGCCCTGCCAGTTGTAGTGGTCAAAGGAGCGTGGCTCGTAGCGGCGGCGCAAATCTTGTGGCAACGCTCCGTTGTCGTAGTCCAGAAGATAGTGAGAGAAGCTCTTGGCCCGCTGACTCCCATATTGACCGTCGAGATGAAGGTTCAGGCGGTCGCCCCACGGCAACTTGACGAGCATTTGGTTCGAAGTGAACACTTGGTGATTGTTGCTGCGCAGCTTGGCTTGGTCGTCCAGACGGTATAAGGCAGCTAAGTCCGTGTGTACCCGTGCACTGTCCAGCCGTTCCGTGCGGTCGTAGCCGTAGCGATAGCCCACCAGCGAGGAGAAATAGACGTTTGAAGTCGATTTGTCGCGAGTGAAAGTGTTGGTCACCTCCACCCTCCTGTCGCGCGTCAGTTCGCCGTGGCCACGATGAGCAAACTCCCCACCGCCTTGCAAGTAGTATTCGCTCTCCTGCTGGCTCTGGCGGTCGTTCTTGTCGTTAGTCAGCGACACAGCCAGTTCGTTCTTCCAGCGTTTGTAGCGGTCTTCGCTGAACCAGTTTGCATTCACCTCACCGTGCGTCGTGATGCCATTGACAGGGTCAGCCGCCTTCCATTCTCCACTTTCGCCAGGCCGTCCCGTCTCATTGATATTGTTACTATTGCCAAACACCGTGAGGCGTGAGTGGTCGGTGAATCGCAGACCAAACAGGCGTGCCAGCCAACGCTCCTTCGTGCCTCCACCCACTTCGGCATTGGCAGTGAGACCCACGGAATATTCGCGCTTCAGCACCACGTCCATCACATAGTCCTTCTTCTCCGCATCGTAGCCCAGAAAACGGCTCACGTCTGTACTCTTGTCATAGACCTTGATGTTCTTCACCGTATAGTAAGGCAGATTTTCGAGCATCATCTTGTTGTTCCCTTTGAAGAAGTCGGTGCCGTTCAGCGTCAGGTAATCGACACGCCGCCCGTTCACCAGTATCTCGCCGTTCTCCTTCAGCGTCACACCCGGCAACTGGCGGATGAGTCCGTCGAGCATCGACCCCTGCGGCACGTTGAAGGCATCGGCATTATACACCAGCGTGTCGCCATGCCACACCAACTGCACCTTCGAGGCCGTCACCACCACTTCGTCGAGCGACTGGTCCAGCATCGAACTGCGCTTCTTCAGGTTAATCCACGGGGCATACACATCCTTCACCCGCTTGTAGTACCTCACTTTCATCGACACGTAGCCAGGCTCATACCCTTCTTGCTCTGCCCGCAAGATGATGTTCTGCGTCTTCGCAGGCAGCGAGAAGTGGAACAGTGCATTGCCATCGTAGGGGTAGGTGCGGATAGAATCCACCACGGTGCTGTCGGCAGTCATCAGTGTCACCTTCGCCCCTTCCAATCCCGTTTGCAGGAACCCATCGACCACATATCCCCACAGGTTGATGCGATTGCCCTTTTCGCCCGTTTGGGCTGAAGCCGAAAGGGGAAAGAGCAACAGCACCAGCAGCATTGTCAACATTCGATTCTTCATCATCATTTTCGTTTTTGCCGCAAAGGTACGGCAAGCAGCTCATTCCTACCCACTTTCTTTCCTGACATTTGCCTGACAATTGGCTGACAAGTAAATGACACGGAGAAGCATTAGCATTTTTTTGACTTCATTCCAGTTCCAGAGGGTCGTAAGGATAAACTTTCGAGATGATGTTGCCGTCCATGTCCCTCGTTCCCAAGGTTCTGCCAGGGCACTCGTTCAGTTTCCGCTCAAATTTCAAGACGGTTTCGCGCCTGATAGGACGACGAGTAGAATATTTGCTCCTGACCATAGGCCGACGGACGCGCTCCACGTTGGTACACTCGAAGGTGTAGAGATGGTCGGTGTCATAGACCTTGACAATGAGACCGGGCAGGCCTCCGAACTTCCACGGCCCGAACTTCATGGGAACCTCTGTCGTGAACCATGCTTCGAAGTCGCGCCCGTGGTAGCGGCACGTGGCTTTCTGACAGCGGTAGCCGCTGATGGTGGCAGTGTCTTGCGTCAGCGTCCATTGCTGGCCGGGGTAAGGCTCATCGTAATAGCCCTCGTACTGAGGCAGACGCTCACGGTTGTATGTCCTTATCTTTCCGTTCTCCGCAATCAGCACATGGTATTGCAGTTCGTTCCAGTTGCCATGTCCGTTGCGTCCGCGAGGCAGCAGTTTGTTGGAATATTTGCCAGAGCGGTTTGTGCGGTAATCGACGGTGCTCAGCGAGTCCGACTCCCACACGAAATAACTGTAATACTTGTTGCAGTGGCGACCCACTTCCAGAATCTGCCAGTCGATGTAGGTGCTCTCGTCCTTGATGTCGAGAGCATTGAGGGCATACCACACGCGGATGGTGGTGGTGTCGATGGTGATGTACTTGTCAATGTTCGACATGGCCACATATCCAATCTTGCTTTGTTTCTGCTGCGCCATTGCCGTCATGGCGGCGAGGGCGATGACGAGGGTGATGAATTTCTTGTTCATATTGCTTACTCCTTCTCTAACTGCTCAAATGGCTTGTCGGGTAATTCGTTTGATTGTGCAGTTGCCCGCCAGAAGTTCACTTGAAGGATGCGTTGCAGCTTGCGCACTCGCTGTCGCGTGGTCTTCCTGTAGTTGAAGTCGTAGAGCATCATCGGCTCGTTCACTTTCTTCAGGCTGACAGCCTCGAAGGTGTAGAAGTGGTTGGTGTCGTACAGTTTGAGGATAAGTCCAGGCAAACCGTTGAACCGCCACGGACCTCGCTTTATGGGAATATCAGGGGCGAACCATGCCACATAGTCACGCCCACGCCAGTGACAGGTAGCTTTCTGGCAGCGGTGTTCCAGTATGGTCATCGTTTCATTGTGCAGCTTCCATTGCTGAGGTGGACACGGCTCGGTGAACTGGCTATTATTGCCTTCATGGCGCATGGGCATGTCGGCGTACTCGGTGACCTGTCCGTCCTTAAAAAAGAGGTCAGTGAACTGGATGTCGTTCCAATAAGCGTTCTGTTTGCCAGGCTTGCCACCTCTTATGATTGCTCGTCCATCCTTACTTCTACGTGTACTTCCGACAAACTGTTTCAAAAACAGGCTGCTGTACTTCGCACAGTCTCGCCCTATCTCCAGCCGTTGGTTGTCGATGTAAGTCCGTTCCTGCCCGATGGAGTCGGCGTTCATAGCATAGTCCACATACATAATAGTCGTGCCTACCTGCTTTTCTTTCAGCCCACGACGAGTTTTTGTACTCGGAATGACTTCTCCTTGATTTTGCTGTGCACTTGCCCCGCCGCATAGGGCGGCGAGGGCGATGATGATGATATGTTTATTCATTTTTCTTATATGTATTGTTACTCCAATTCCATTGGCTCGTAATGAACTGGCAGTGGCTGTGGGCCTTCCACACGCACCCAGCCTAAGGTGCGATGGCTGTCCTCATTGACCTTGCGCTCGAATTTTAGGACTTTGGAGCGGCCGATGGGGCGGTGCTTCTTGTATGGGTTCGAAAGCATGGGAGCGCGAGCCTTTTCCACACGCACACACTCGAAACTGTAGAGCCTGTCCGTGTCATAAACCTTGACTATCAAGCCGGGTAGGCCGCCGAATTTCCACGGGCCGAAGCGCAAGGGAATCTCTGTCGTGAACCATGCCTCGAAATCCCGTCCGTGATAGCGGCAGGTGGCTTTCTGACAATGATATCCGAGGATAGTGGCCGTGTCCTGCGTGAGTGTCCACTGCTGTCCGGGGTACGGCTCATCGTAGTAGCCGTTGTATGCAGGGTCTGGCACGCGGGTGTAGGTTCTCACCTTCCCGTCCTCAATGAACCATGTATGAAACTGCATCTCGCTCCAGTAGCCCTTTCCCCCACGTCCCCGAGGTGCTAACTGGCTGGGGTAGTTGCCGGAATGGTTGTGGCGCTGATATACCGTGATGAGCGAGTCCGATTCCCAGACGTAGTAGCTGTAATACTTGTTGCGCGTTTTGCCTATCTCAAGCCGTTGGAGGTCGAGGTACGATTGCTCATCCTCTATGTCGAGCGCGTTGAAGGCATACCATATCCTCACCGATGCCGTGTCCACTACGACGTACTTGTCGATGTTCGACTTCGTCATATACGGCACCTTGCCCTGCTTCTGTTGCGCACTCGCCCCGCCGCACACGGCGGCAAGGGTGATGATGATGGTGATGATTTTCTTGTTCATGTCATTCTAACTCCATTGGGCTATAGGGTTTGTCGGGGAACTTGTTGCCCGATTCTGGCGACAAGACCCTGACCCAATTCACGTTGATTCTCTTTTGTAATTTAAGCATGGCCTGACGCTTTACTTTCTTGAACCGCGAGAAGTTCCACTGCATGATGGGCCGTGGTGTACGCTCCAGTTTTACCAACTCGAAGTTGTACTCCTTTTTGGCATCAGAGAGTTTCACGATGAGTCCAGGCAAGCCGCCGAACTTCCACGGACCGCGCTGGATGGGGATTTCAGACGTGAACCACGCCACATAGTCGCGCCCCCGCCAATGGCATGTCGCTTTCTGGCAGCGGTAGCCGTGGATGGTCTGCTGCTCGTCCTTCAGCGTCCATTGCTGCTTCGGCACCGGCTCTGTGTACTGGCAACATTCGCGCTCGAGATTCATCGGCATGATGGCATACTCTGTCAG
>Ga0247608_10004558_pt1 | contig 15434 bp, 11 predicted proteins | sample 176DNAGHGlowgp2_FD_193490 | JGI IMG/M metagenome (GOLD analysis project Ga0247608, IMG submission 193490) | Sheep rumen microbial communities from Palmerston North, Manawatu-Wanganui, New Zealand - 1766 DNA GHGlow gp2 | ecosystem: Host-associated > Mammals > Digestive system > Stomach > Rumen ...
TAAAAAGGCTCTTTCCTACTATCAGTGACACTCCGTAGCCAAAGAACAGAGTCAGGTATATCACGGAAAAAAGCATCAAACCCTCAACGCATGTGCGTTTCAGGAGGGAGAATACCGCTGAAGAAAAGACAAGGACCATGAGAAGAGCGGAAAGCAGCGTCACATGGGTGACAAAAGGGTATCGTAAGTCGCTTAACAGGGTCATAAAGGACAGGGGCGACATGGAGAAATAGCTGCTGGCATTTTTTATCTGCGTCACCGTAAGGAAAAGCCCCGGCCCGTAGAGGATGACAAAGGAAACGAGACATACAGCGTAGGGACGGATAAAAAGGGTGGCACGTTTAGCTGACATATATAAAAGGATGATGAGCCACATCATTCCGATACAGACAAGGGCAAAATGATGGATATACCCGGAGAACACGGTGAAAAGCGTAAAGCCCGTCCAGGATGAGATCTTTAACGTGCGCTGGTCTATGCCTTTAATGATCTCCAGGAAGAAGGTCGCTGCCATACCGCATGAAAACATGCCCCAGCTATACATCCGTATCTCCACGGCATAGTGGAAGAAACAGGGCATGGAGATAAGAAAAAGCTCGAAAAGATATGCGGTTCTGAAGCCCGATATACCGTAAACCCTTCTTCCGCCAAAGAAGATAAGGAGGATCATTGGTATACAGGAAAAGAGCTTCAGGATAAAGGATGAATATCCGAAGACGGAGGTCAGAAGCTTCCCTGCGACATTGTAGAAGGGCGGAAGCGTATCCGAAACAGTGTCCTTGATCACCTCGGGCCAGCTTCCCCTTATAAGCGTTGCTGTAAAGGCTTCATCCACCCACAGGTTGTCGTTAAAGATAAGGGAAACATAAAGTATACTCCCGAAGAGAGCAGTGATAAGCAGTATAAATACGGGATCAGAAAGCCGTTTTTTAATCGCCCGGATATCCATGCCCCAATTATAAACGTGAGGAAGTTGCGAAGCAACTATTCCTGGGTTATACTTATCCCCATGAGAAAAATTGAGGTTATGGGGATCAGGCTTAATGATTACTCTGTAAGAGAAGCCATCAGCAGGGTTTCCACATACTTAAATAACGGCTCATGCAATACCGTGGACTTTATTACCCATGACACCCTCTTAAGGGCGTCAGCCGATGAGGAAATGAAGAAGGACATAGAGTCCATGGATATGGCGGTGGCCACCAGTAATGACATTCTCCAGGCCGGAGCACTTAGCAGCAGATCCAGGGAGAAGGAGATAAAGAGCAATCTCTTCTTAAAGGGCATGCTGAGGAAGTTTGCCAAGGAAAAGAGGAGTATCTTTCTCGTATCCGAAACCGACACCAGGCTCCAGAGCTTTAGGAGTTCTCTCTGCGCTTTCTATGACGGACTGAATATCGTTTCCTCAGCCGTAAGGGAAGATATGGTGGGAGGAGATGATGCCATCGTCAATGAGATAAATGGCTGTATGCCGGATATTGTCCTTATGAATCTCGAATCTCCGGATGCCGAGTGCTTTATCAGGGAAAACAAGATGAAGCTGGGATCCCAGCTCATTGTGGAGCTTAGGGATGCGTCTTTAAGGGGCGCAGGTGAAGGCGGCGTAAAAATGGGAGGCATAGGAGAGATGATACTCAGGCGGTTCTTTAAGAAGGCGGCGGACAACTATGAGAAAGCCACCGAAACCGAGGAGCAGGGTGAGGGATCACTTCCGGAACAGGAGGAAGATAACGGCAAAATAGTGGATATTTGAGAAGCTACGGCGTTCTCTTTGTAGAAAGTACACAAAAAATATTGGTAAAACTATTCCATTTTTTGTATTAAAGTATTAAAATAAGAGAATCTATTGAGTACTCGGAGAAGGAGTAAAGATATGATATCAAACCAAATACTGCAGAATACAATTGATGGATTGAAGGAGATCACCAGGGTCGAAATGTGTATTTTTGACACAGAGGGGAAAGACCTGGCGAATACCTTCAAAGTGGAAGATGTAAACGAGAAGGATGTCGTGACATTCGCATCCTCCCAGGCCGACAGCCAGGAGATACGGGGGTTCCAGTTTTTCAAGATCCATGATGATGACGGACAGCTGGAGTATATTCTGGTGACAGGCAGAGGCGGCGATGATGCCTATATGGTGGGCAAGATCGCGGCTTTCCAGATACAGAGCCTCCTTGTGGCATATAAGGAGCGGTTTGATAAAGATAATTTCATCAAGAACCTGATACTTGACAATCTTCTTCTGGTGGATATATTTAACAGGGCAAAGAAGCTTCACATTGCGACTGACGTGAAAAGAGCCGTTTTCCTCGTGGAAACGGAAGGGGAGACGAATACAGCCGCACTAGAGAAGATCAGGGAATACTTCGTGTCCACTCCCGGAGACTTTGTGACTGCTGTTGATGAGAAAAATGTCATAGTAGTCCATGAGATGACGGAAGGAGATGCCATGGAGGAGAACAGAAAGATCTCATCGGGCCTTCTGGAATTCCTGAATAAGGGAGGAGAGGAAAAAGTAAGGATATCCTACGGAACGGTGGTCGAGGACATAAAAGATGTCAGCCGTTCCTATAAAGAAGCCAAGATGGCTTTGGATGTAGGCAAGATCTTCTTCGAGGAGAGAAGCGTGGTAGCGTACAGTTCCTTAGGAATAGGACGTATTATTTACCAGCTTCCCATCCCTCTCTGCAAGATGTTCATACATGAGATATTTGAGGGCAAATCTCCCGAGGAATTTGATGATGAGACTCTGGCCACCATCAATAAGTTCTTCGAGAATTCACTGAACGTATCGGAAACCAGCCGTCAGCTGTATATTCACAGGAATACCCTTGTATACAGGCTGGACAAGCTGCAGAAAACTACAGGACTGGATCTCCGCATATTCGAGGATGCCATTACTTTCAAGATCGCCCTTATGGTGGCGAAATACATGAAGTATATGGAAGATACGAATTTCTGACCGGAGTGTCCGTCGGATTAAGGGTAAAAAATGATAATTCTGGAAGATGTAAACAAGTCTTTTTCTACCGGTTCACCTGCGCTGAATAATGTGAGCCTCCATATCGAAAAGGGAGAATTCGTTTTCATAGTAGGTGACTCCGGATCAGGAAAGTCTACGCTGATAAAGCTTCTTTTAAGGGAACTCACTCCTACCAGCGGCAGGATAATGGTGAACCATACCGATGTGGTGAAGCTGAAGCACCGCAGCATCCCCCGTTACAGAAGGGGTATAGGGGTTGTCTTCCAGGATTTCAGACTCTTAAAAGACAGAAATGTATACGAAAACGTGGCCTTCGCCCAGAGGGTCATCTCGGTTCCCGCACGGGAGATAAGGAGAAATGTACCCAGTGTCCTTTCACTGGTGGGACTTGCTGAAAAGTACAAGAGCCGCCCCAGGGAGCTGTCCGGTGGAGAGCAGCAGAGAGTAGCCCTCGCCAGGGCCATTATCAATGAGCCTCCCATCCTGCTGGCAGACGAGCCTACGGGAAACCTGGATCCCAAGAACACCTGGGAGATCATGAAGCTTTTGGATCAGATAAATAAGAACGGCACAACGGTTCTCGTTGTAACCCATAATCGTGAGATCGTGAACGAGATGCGTAAGAGGGTTATCACGATGAAAAAAGGTGTTATCGTGAGCGATCAGAAAAAAGGCGGTTATATAGATGAGGATTAGTGCTTTCTTTTATTCTCTGGGACAGGGGATCAAAAATATATTCAGAAACAAGATATTTTCTCTGGCGACCATCGCCACTATTGCTTCCTGCGTTTTTCTCTTCGGGATGTTCTATTCCATTGTCCTCAATTTTTCAAATATTGTGAGACAGGCACAGTCCGGAGTGGCTATCACTGTTTTCTTTGAAGAGGGACTGTCAGATGAGAATATAAAGACTATAGGCGATGAGATCAGCAAGAGAGCAGAGGTCTCAAAGATAGTCTATGTGTCTGCAGAGGAAGCCTGGGAATCTTTCAAAACCGAGAATCTCGGAGACTATGTAGACAGCTTCGGAGATGATAATCCTCTCGCGGAGGACTCCAATTATGAGATATATATGAATGATATCTCCATGCAGGAAAGCCTGGTGTCCTATATCGAAGGAATACCCGGTGTACGTATGGTCAGGAAGTCGGCTGTGGTAGCTACCATGCTCACCAGCATGAATTCGCTCATCGGAATCGTTTCCATGGGAATAATCCTTATACTTCTCGCCGTATCTATATTCCTTATCAGCAATACTGTTGCCATAGGTATCACTGTCAGACGTGAGGAGATAGGGATAATGAAGCTTATCGGAGCTACGGATTTTGTGGTCCGTGCGCCCTTTGTATTCGAGGGAATGATACTGGGTCTCGTTGGAGCGGCCATTCCTCTGGCGGCCATTTACTTCATCTATAAAAGGGCGGTGGAGTACCTTGTGGAGAAATTTGCTGTACTGAATTCACTTCTCCAGTTCCTCTCCATCAAAGAGATATTTACGACCCTTGTTCCGGCATCTCTGATCCTGGGAGTGGGGATAGGATTTCTCGGAAGTTTCGCTACAGTGAGGAAACACCTGAGGGTATGAGGAGAGAGATGTAATGAAGAAAAGTCCCGGCTTTTGGGGAGGTCTGATAGCAGGTCTGCTAATAGCTCTGGCAGCGGTTATTGTGGTGCTGTTCGGAGAATCCATTCACAATCTGATCCTGGGAAGAGGGGGTGCTGTGTCCCGTGAGGGAAGCATCCTTACTCCTGATGTGGAGGATAAGGTTGATCTCTTAAATGATTACATAGATTATTATTACCTGGATTACAAGGATGATGATACTTCGGGGGAAACGGATGAAGACCGGGCTGAAGGAATGTATAAAGGTCTGGTGGAATCCCTTAATGATGAGTATTCAGAGTACTATACATCAAAGGAATACTCCAGGTTTTCAGAGTCAAAAAAGGGGTATTTCGCCGGTATCGGGGTGAGCATAGCTGCCAGTGAAGAGGGATATTTCTATGTCGCCGGTTTTACCTCGGATGATTCCCCCGCGAAAAATGAAGGCGTGGAGATCGGGGACATTTTCTACAAGGTGGATGAAGAGGTGGTACTGGGTATTGACCTTTCCGACCTGGTGGATAAGGTGCGCGGTGAAGAAGGATCTGAAGTAAATCTGGTCATGCTCCGGGGCGAAGACCGTGATGAAGTGGAATTCACCGTTAAAAGAGGCAAGATAGAGGCTATGACCGTATCCCACAATATGCTGGAGCATGATACGGGTTATATCATAATAGGTATTTTCGACAGCATCACCACAGAGCAGTTCCATACAGCCTATGAGGATCTGAAATCCAGGGGAATGAAGAGCCTGATAATAGACCTCAGGGGAAACAGCGGAGGAATGGTGGATGCTGCGGTAAAGATCGCAGACGAGCTGCTGCCTCCCGGAGTCGTTACCTATACCCTGGACAGCAGAGGTAAGAGACAGGACTACAATGCGGTCACACCGGAAAAGCTGGATATTCCCCTGGTGGTTTTAGTGGACTCCGGTTCAGCCAGCGCATCCGAGCTTTTGACCGGCGCAGTTAAGGACTACGGGATAGGTACTATCGTTGGAACTACCACCTTCGGAAAGGGAATAGTCCAGAATATCTATCGCCTGCAGGACGGCTCTGCCATCAAGCTCACAAACTCCAGATACTATACACCGAATGGCATAAACATACAGGGAACCGGCATAGAACCGGATGTAAAGGTGGAGCTGGATGTCGATCTCTACAAGAAGGGAACGGACAATCAGCTGCAAAAGGCACTGGAAATCGTTAATAAATCTTCTTGAAGTGAAAAATCCAATATAGTAGAATTATCATGTTACTATTATTGGGGAGACACAGATCATGTGTCTTTAGTATCATGAAGGAGGTATATTTAATGGCAGTTAATCGTTTTGTACTTAATGGTATTTCTTACCACGGACATGGCGCTATTCAGGAGATCCCGGGACTTATCACATCCAGAGGATATAAGAAGGCATTTGTAGCGTCCGATCCGGATCTTGTGAAGTTCGGTGTTACCAAGAAGGTAACAGATCTTCTGGACAAAAACGGGATCGCTTTCGAGCTCTATTCCGATATCAAGCCAAATCCCACTATAGAGAATGTACAGCACGGAGTCGAGGCATTCAAAAAATCCGGTGCTGACTGCATGATCACCATCGGCGGCGGTTCTTCCATGGATACCGGTAAGGGAATAGGCATAATCATAAATAACCCTGAATTCGCAGATGTACGTTCCCTTGAGGGAGTAGCTCCCACAAAGAAGAGGACTGTATTCACCATAGCCGTTCCCACAACCGGAGGAACCGGCGCAGAGTCCACCATCAATTACGTTATTACCGACGTTGAGAAAAAGAGAAAGTTCGTATGCGTAGACCCTAATGACATTCCTGACATCGCAGTAGTGGATCCCGATATGATGTCCTCCATGCCTAAGGGACTTACAGCATCTACCGGAATGGATGCTCTTACGCATGCTATCGAAGGATATACAACAGCAGCTGCATGGGAGCTTGCCGATGTTCTGAATCTGGAAGCTATCCAGCTCATTGCGAAGAATCTCCGCAAGGCTGTTGAGAATGATCCGGATGGCCGTGAAGGAATGGCTCTGGCTCAGTATGTAACAGCTATGGCATACTCAAATGTTGGTCTCGGTATCGCCCACTCCATGGCTCATACACTGGGAGCTGTATATGATACACCTCATGGTGTTGCCTGCGCTATGATGCTTCCCATAGTTATGGAATTCAATCAGGAGAACACAGGCACCAAGTTCAAAAATATCGCTGAAGCGTTCGGTGTTGATACCACCGGCATGGATGAAAAGGCATACAGAAAGGCCGCTATTGACGCAGTACGCCAGCTCTCCGTTGATGTAGGCATACCTACAAAACTTGAGAAGCTTAAGGAAGAGGATCTTCCTTTCCTCTGTGAATCCGCAGCAGCAGATGCCTGCGCACCCGGAAATCCCAGAGCAGCCACCATCGCCGACTTCGAGGCCATGTTCAGGAAACTGATGTAATATCGAAGATGTTTATGCGAGTATGAGCATATACAGCGCACCTCCACACGGGGGTGCGCTTTTTCCTTGCCTATTTTTAAGGCTATGGCTATAATGTACATGCTATGGGCATTGTAGAAGCAAAAGATCTTGTATATGAATATATAAAACGTGATGAGGAAGGCAATGTGGAAGGCGTTGTCAGGGCTCTGAACGGTGTGAATCTCAATATAAAAAAGGGTGAGTTTATAGCGGTACTGGGCGGAAACGGCTCAGGCAAGTCTACCTTCGCCAAGCATATCAATGCTATTCTCTATCCGGGAGAAGGCACGGTTTACGTGGACGGAAAGGATACCACAAAGCCGGAGAATCTCTGGGATATCAGGCAGGAAGCCGGAATGATCTTTCAGAATCCCGATAATCAGATCATCGGAAATGTGGTGGAAGAGGATGTGGGATTCGGTCCTGAGAATATGGGCGTACCCACGAAGGAGATCTGGGAGAGGGTTATAGAATCTCTTAAGGCTGTCGGGATGTATGAATACAGACAGCATTCTCCAAACAGACTATCGGGAGGTCAGAAGCAGCGGGTAGCCATAGCAGGTGTAATGGCTATGCACCCCAAATGTATCATCATGGATGAGCCCACAGCCATGCTGGATCCCATGGGACGGAAAGAGGTCATCAGACAGGCACGGGCACTAAATGACGTTGAAAAGATAACCATCATTCTTATCACACATTACATGGAAGAGGTGATATATGCTGACCGGGTCTTTGTAATGGATAAGGGTGAGATCGCCATGCAGGGAACCCCGGTGGAGATCTTTTCTGATGTGGAAAAGCTCCGGGAGCTGAGACTCGATGTTCCGCAGCCCGCCATGCTTGCGCATGAGCTGAATAAAAAAGGATTTGACCTTCCTTCCGGCATCCTTACAAGGGAAGAATTTATCCAGGAGCTGATGAAGTACACCGGGGGCAGATTCTACGGAGGAGCTCTTGAAAACGTGGAAGAAAGGGGATCTGCTGACCGTTACACGGAACCCGGAGTGATAAAGAGAGACCCCAGGGATGCGCTTATTTTAGACCATGTGAGCTATGTGTATGAAAAGGGTACCAATGAAGAGAGAAAAGCCCTTAATGATATTTCGGTCCAGATAGGAAAGGGAGAATTCATAGGACTCATAGGCCATACGGGGTCAGGTAAGTCCACTTTTGTCCAGCACCTGAATGGTCTTATACAGCCGGTGTCAGGGCATGTCTACTATAAGGGTGAGGACATATCCGAAAAGAAATATGACAGAAGGAAGCTCCGCTCTTCGGTTGGGCTCGTATTCCAGTATCCTGAGCACCAGCTCTTTGAAGAAACTGTCTTCAAGGATGTGTGTTTCGGACCGAAAAATACCGGAAAGACGCAGAAGGAAGCAGAGCTTGCGGCATTTGAAGCACTGAGGGCAGTGAAGCTTCCGGAGGAATATTATTACAGTTCACCATTCGAGCTGTCCGGAGGACAGAAAAGAAGGGTGGCCATTGCAGGTGTTCTCGCCATGAAACCGGAGATCCTTGTACTGGACGAGCCCACTGCAGGACTGGATCCGAAGGGCAGGGATGAGATACTGGATCTCGTCCGGGACCTTCACGATAAACAGAATATCACCATTATCCTGGTTTCCCACAGCATGGAAGACGTTGCGAACTACGTGGACAGGATACTGGTCATGGATAAGGGATCCATCATAATGGACGGAGATCCCAAGCATATCTATATGCGTTCGGATGAACTGGAAGCCATGGGGCTTTCGGCCCCGCAGGTAACATACCTTATGAGGAGTTTAAGGGAGAGGGGCTTTGATCTCGATCCCGGGATAACCACGATCGATGATGCGGTAAAGGAAATCCTGAGGCTTGTGCCTTCCGGGAGAAAGGCGGGAAGGTAGTAAGATGCTCAGAGATATCACGTTGGGTCAGTATTATCACGCTGACTCCATTATACACAGGCTGGACCCCCGGACTAAGATCGTAGGGACCTTTGTATTTATAATCTCCCTCTTTCTCTTCAGGAGCTTTCTGACGACTCTGGTTGCGGCGGTATTTTTAGTCTCCATGATCAGATTGTCGAAGGTACCGTTTTCCTATATGGTGCGGGGGATGAAGAGTATAATCCTTATCCTCCTTGTCACTGTACTTTTCAACCTGTTTCTGACTCCGGGAATCCCGGTACTCACGGTGTGGAAGTTTACCATTACCGATGAAGGGATAAAGATTTCGCTCTTTACCGCGATAAGGCTTGTTTTTCTTATCATAGGGTCTTCACTTATGACCCTTACGACCACTCCGAATAACCTTACTGACGGCCTGGAATCATTGATGTCACCCCTTAAGGTCTTTAAGATGCCGGTACACGAGGTGGCCATGATGATGTCCATAGCCCTGCGCTTCATCCCCATTCTGATGGAGGAGACAGATAAGATAATGAAAGCCCAGGAAGCCAGAGGAGCGGATTTTGAAAGCGGAAACGTTATAGAAAGAGCAAAAGCCCTGATTCCCATACTGGTGCCGCTTTTTGTTTCGGCCTTCAGAAGGGCAAACGATCTTGCCATGGCTATGGAAGCCAGGTGCTACAGAGGCGGAGAAGGCAGGACTAAGATGAAGCCCCTTCTATACGGCAGGGGAGATTATGTGGCTTACGGAGTATTTGTGTTCTACGTCGCCCTGATGATCGCAGCAGGCATTCTGGGCAGCAGGTTACTGCCATGAGACGGATACTCTTAAAGATCGCATATGACGGAACTGCATATAACGGATGGCAGCTTGCAAAGGACGGAGAGTCAATAGAGGGTAAGCTCATGGAAGCTATACTGGAGCTTACAGGAGAAAAGCCGGATATTGGCGGCGCCAGCCGGACAGATGCGGGAGTTCATGCTAGATCAAATCTGGCTGTATTTGATACGGATTCAACGATCCCCGGAGACAGGTTTTCCTATGCCATCAATACGCGTCTTCCCGATGATATAAGAGTTGTGATGTCCAAAGAGGTGGACAGTGACTTTCACCCCAGATTTGCCTGTACCGAAAAGACCTACCTCTACAGGATACAAAGAGGAGAATTCCCGGATCCCCTGAGGGAGAGATATACCTGGAATCTTTCATACGATCTGGACCCGGGAAAAATGAGAGAGGCTTCGGCCTATTTAATAGGGGAGCATGATTTCAAGTCCTTCTGTAATATTCACACCGATGTGAGATCCACGGTGAGAGAGATAACAGACATACGGGTAGAGGAAAAGGAAGATGAGATACATATTACCGTTAAGGGATACGGGTTTCTCTATAATATGGTGAGGATAATAGCCGGGACTCTGGCGGAAGTCGGAAGGGGAAGGACAGAGCCTCATGAGATCCCGAACATACTGGAGTGCCTGGACCGGGAAAAAGCAGGTCCCACTGCGCCTGCCAGAGGTCTAACGTTGATGGATATCAGGATACTTGATGAAAAGAGAATGTAAAAGGATCAGAATTTACGGCATTGTTCAGGGAGTGGGTTTCAGACCCTTTGTAAAAAGGGAGGCAGACCGGTTTAATATAACGGGAACAGTGCAGAATAAGGGCTCCTACGTGGAGATAAAGGCTTCCGGATCTTCAGAAGATATCCGGAAGTTTTATGATGCTCTGACAGTATGTCCCCCTGAAAGAGCAGTGATACTGAGGTCTGAATGTAAAGATACAGCTGATGCCGTTCCCGGAGACCGTTTTGTCATAGCTGAAAGCGTACATAAAAAGGGAGAGAAATACATACCTCCGGATATAGCCGTATGCAAAAAGTGCGCTGCGGAGCTCTTTGACAGGGAAAACCGGAGATATCTCCACCCGTTTATCAACTGTACCCAGTGCGGCCCCAGATTTACCATACTGGAAAAGCTCCCTTATGACAGGGAGAGGACCAGCATGTCTGAGTTTCCCATGTGCGATGAGTGCGCCCGTGAGTATTCCGACAAGGAAAGCAGGAGATTTGATGCGCAGCCGGTATGCTGCAATGAGTGCGGACCTGAGGTTTACATAATTGGAAAAGAGGTCAGAGGAACGGATGCCGTCACGGAAGTCCGGAAATGTATTGCAGAAGGCGGTATAGCTGCAGTCAAAGGGATAGGAGGATTCCATCTCTGCTGTGATGCGGGAAATGAGAGCGCAGTGACGCTCCTCCGGAAGAGAAAACACAGGCCGGCAAAACCTTTTGCGGTGATGTTTAGGGATGTGGATGCCGTAAAAAGGGAATGTGAGATCTGTGAAGAGGGGCAGAAGATACTGGATGGATACCAGAAACCCATAATACTCTTTAAGCGTTCGGAAAACAGCACACTCCCCGGTGTGATAGCCCCCGGGAATCGAAAGATCGGAGTGATGCTTCCGTATACACCGGTCCACCTGATGCTTTTCTCCATGGATGACGGAGTGAGAAACTGCGATTCCCTGATAATGACCAGTGGTAATATTTCCGGGAAGCCTATATGCATGACAGACGGGGAAGCACTCCGGGAACTGTCGGGGATAGCTGATATCTTTCTTTCAAATAACAGAGAGATATTAACAAGGGCAGACGATACTGTAATGGAAATATATGAAGGGCGGCCTTACATGGTGAGAAGGTCGAGGGGCTATGTTCCACTGCCTGTGATCATTTCGGGAGGAAATGAAGACACGGTGGCTCTTGCGATGGGGGGAGAGCTGAAGAATACTTTCTGCATCGGTATGGGCAGGAATCTCTATCCGTCTGCATATATCGGGGATCTGACAGACGTGAGATCCATTGAAGCCCTGAAAAAGGGCGTGCACAGGATGGAGGAATTGCTGGAAGCGGATCCCGGCAAGGTGGTGTGTGACATGCATCCGGGTTACAACTCCGTAATAGCTGCCTCTGAAACAGGGAAGAAGGTTGTCAGATTGCAGCACCACTATGCCCATATTCTGTCGGTAATGGCTGAAAATGACTATCTGGAACCGGTTATAGGCGCAGCCTTTGACGGAACGGGATATGGCAGTGACGGCACTATATGGGGTGGTGAGATCATAAAGGCGGACACAAAGGGCTTCACCAGGCTCACCTCTGTCCGTCCCTTTAAGCAGCCCGGCGGAGATGCTGCGGCAAAAGAGGGGTGGAGAATAGCGGTGTCGCTGCTTCATGAGTTCTGCAGTGAAAAAGATGAGGTGAGGATAGAGGAAGAACTCGGGATCTGCAGTATTCCCCGGGGAGAGATGATAAGGCGGATGATAGACACCGGCACGAATGTAAGCGTATCCACCAGTGCAGGGAGGCTCTTTGACGCAGTGAGCGCGGTTCTCGGGATAAAGAATACTTCCACCTTTGAAGGAGAGGCGGCTATGGCCCTTCAGGCGGCAGCAGAAAGCGCTCTCGCTGTTAAAGGAGACACCGGTGATATGGACAGGGAGGCAGAAAAGCTCGTAAATTCCTTCGGGCGTACTCCTCTTTCCAGTACCGACAGACTATTTCAGCATATTGTTATAAGAAAACTGGAGGGTGAGGACAGTGCGGAGCTCTCTTTATTCTTCCATAAGGCATTTGCGCTTATGACTGCTGTTGAGATAGTAAAAAGGAGCCGCTCCCTTAAGATCAACACGGCTGCATTAAGCGGAGGGTGCTTTCAGAATCTCCTTTTTCTGGATGAAGTAAAGAAAAGGCTGGAGGGATCCGGATTAAACGTGCTCATAAACAGAATGGTGCCGCCAAATGACGGAGGGATCGCTCTGGGACAATGTCTCTACGGAGTGATGAACCCTTAGAAGTACGTGCAGGCTTTCCTTTTCCGGAAGGAAGCAGTCAGACCGTAGGCCCGGCTGATGAGGGTTCTCTACCTGCATGCTTCTTCAACATACGGAATGATATAATCCCCCCGCTCTCTGAAAAACTGCCTCATACTCTCGATATCCTCATCAAAGGTTTCAATGCTGTAATTGTCCCCATAGTAACGATTATAGTCTGCTTCTACGTAGGGGCGTATCTCTGATGCATACTTATCTAAAAGCGAAATGGCGTGATCTGGATCAAAGGTTTCCTTTGCTATCATCATAAATCTGTCCCGGAAACGCTTTCTGAAATCACTGTTCCTCATTAGATTGTAGAAGGGCTCATAGCGCTTAAAATTCCGGTTACCCTTAATTGCGGTTTTTATGGTGTTCGTGCTGACAGAGCCATAGTCCAGGTTTACGTTATTATCGAAGTTTATCCATCTCCATCTGCCGTCCGCGTAGGGGTTATCAGAGTCCGTCTCTCTTGCACGCCAGAGGGCGAGATTGGAGTTTGGCCAGTCAATGCACTGCTCCACGTAGATCCTGGCAGCGAAATAATCTATGAAGTTGTCGATGTCGGCAAGCTCCTTGAATTTCTCATATTCCTGATCCTCAGAGAAATCGGCATTATAGTAAAAATCCCTGAAGGAGCCGTAGATCTCATCATCTCCCGGAATAGAATCATCAAGGACACGGTCCTTTACGATCATCATGTTATCGCTGTCGACATCATACAGATCCTGTATGTAGTCAGGTCCCAGCTTTTCACTCATCCTGTAAAGACCCCAGAACTCACCGTTAAGGAAGAGGTAATAAGGTTCTCCGAGACCGATGGAAGGGAAATCAAGATCCTTTTCCAGTTCATTTATGAGAAGATCACGGATCATGGAAACCCGGTCATTTCCACCTGTGAAAAGGGAGGCTTTTGATTTATGTAAACCGATCAGACCCGGATCAAGGGTATCATTTCCGTAAATACTCCTGGCATAGATATTAAAGCTCTTTTTAGGGAAATTTCGTGTCCGGTGTCCCTTAACACGGATTCCCAGATCCTGCTCACTATTTAGAACGTGATCACGGTCAAATACGAAGAGACCTGCCTCCCTTTCCCAGAGTGAGCCCTTCTGGTCATAGTTACAGTTTGAATATTCATTGAGCTTGATACCGTTAATGCTCACAGTGCCGTCAGTTGGAGTATCGGGGTGTTCACTCAGATATTTGACCGCATTCTCACTTTCACTCAGTTTCATGCGGAAGTGCTCCACTCCGTTCTTTCCTATCACGTAGATCCCGTCCTCGTATCCATAGAGTCCTTCAGGGTCGGAAACCAGAGAAATAACGCCGATGCCGTCGTAGGTGTGTTTGTCATTAAATCCTACAAAGTAGGTGGCAGTTGCGGTTTCGGATGTATTGCCGTAAATATCAAAAACCGCTGCCCTTACTATGGTGCACTTGTCAACGGGGGCACCGGGAACGGAGAAAACCGTATGCATATAGTCCATAAGGTCAACGGATGACTCCTTTTTGGAGGAATACACATTGCTCTCCGGACTTCTGTCATAAATGTGAAGAGGTTTGTCATATACCGGAGAATCAGGTCCCGGTGTGCTGCCGTCCAAAGTATAATGGATCTCGCCTTCTCCCGAGCTCAGACGGAGGTCGAATTCATCATCATAGAATCCGCTTTTCACAGAAAATGAGGGTTTATTAAGGGTAGGAAATATAACGGCATTTCCACCGGCATTGGGAGCAGACGGAGTAGGTGTCATGCGGGTAAAGGAGCTTCCGCCGTCAGTTTCCCTTGCCCAGACAGTGTCATATTTTAGCTTCGGGATCTCCACCGAATCCACGGGATGGAGATCTTTAGAGGAGAGGAACAGATTCTCATTGCCGGAGGACAGCCTGAATGAAGCATGGAGACCGCTTATACCATCATCTTTATCCGGAGTGCCGTCCAGGCAGACCACAGTGTAGCCTCCGGCAGGTATCAGTGTATCCTGGGGAAAAGACCACTTTGACCTTTTGCTCTCAGAGTCCGAGAGCTTCCAGCCCGAGATATCAATATCGGAGTCTCCGCTGTTATAGAGCTCCACCCAGTCGGGATGCTCTCCGTTTTCGTCAAAGGCGCAGGAGAGATTGGAAGTGCAGATTTCATTTATAAACACTTTACGGTAGCCACTGCTATCTCCCGGTTTCACAAAGACTGCCGCCAGTATCAGGAACACGGGAATGATAAGGATAATCACTGTATTAATGAAGTTTTTCCTTATATAACTCATTTCCTCATTATCTGAAAAATCAAAAAATATGTAAAGCCCTGTCTCCGTTGTTTAACCGGAAAAAATAAAGTATAGTATAAGCCATGGGATATACGACACTTGTTTTTTTCATATTTGTTGCAGCGGTCATATTTATATACTATCTGCCGGTTCTCAGGAATTACCAGTGGGTGATACTGCTTATTTCCAGTATTCTTTTTTATGCGTATACCGGAGTGCGGTTCCTGATCCTTATCCTGATCTCGGCCCTCTTCGTGTATCTCGGGGCTCTTTTGGCGGAAAAGACCAAAACGGCAGTATCAACGGCACTGATCTTATTTTCGGT
>Ga0247608_10004559_pt1 | contig 15432 bp, 13 predicted proteins | sample 176DNAGHGlowgp2_FD_193490 | JGI IMG/M metagenome (GOLD analysis project Ga0247608, IMG submission 193490) | Sheep rumen microbial communities from Palmerston North, Manawatu-Wanganui, New Zealand - 1766 DNA GHGlow gp2 | ecosystem: Host-associated > Mammals > Digestive system > Stomach > Rumen ...
AGTATGGCCAAGAGAGCAATATCTTCTATACTACTCCCCTATATTGTATATCATATAGAGATAGGGGAGCTAATCCTGAAGAGAAAGTAAGTCTTGCTTTTGAGATTACTGTCAGCAATATAGATGAGAATTTTGACTATCTGAGAATATATTCTATACAGAGAACCAGCCTTAATGCAATGCCCTATTGTAAGAGAGTACAAGATTTGAGTCTTGTAGATGTGGCAGCTAAGGATGGGGTTGAATACATATCCTTTACTGATAATGGTACTATGGGTAATGATATAGACCCTACAGAGTTACTATACAAAGGAGGAGAATCTATTGTGGCTCAGACTATGGAGCAGAAGGATAATACTCTCTTCTTTGGTAATCTCAAAGTGTCTAGGAACCTTATTACTGATGATTTGAGGAATTCTATAGAGAGATTGTTTAATCCCAGAACTACAGACTGTGAAGATACAACTGCTACTGATAAGGCTTCTTTTATAACCACAGAGAAGGTAACAACAGGAAATATAATATCTTCAGCAGATACAAATGGAGGAATACCTTATATTAATAATATAGATACAAGCGGTTTCAAGACTAGGGAAGTCTACAGATTTGGTATTCAGTTTCAGTATGAGACAGGTACTTGGTCTGAGCCTATATGGATTAGGGATTATAAGATAGATGCCTCAATGTATCCTACCCTAGATGAAATAAAGAGCAGCGGTACTTATGGAGAGCTTTCAATGCCTCAAGTACAAGCTGAGATAAAGGATACTGCTGAGTATGGAGTTATTGACAAACTGTTGAAAGCTAAATATAAAAGAGCCAGACTTCTTATGGCACAGCCTGATAATAGCAGCAGGACTATAATATGTCAGGGATTAGCTAGTCAAACTGTGTATGCTGGAGATAGTAGAAATGATGACTCTCTTTATGGTCAAGCATCATGGAATTTCAGACCTATTTGGGAGAATCGCCCCTATGCAGACACATCTATTAGTGGTGGGGGTAAAATAGATTCTTCTTATATAGAGGATTTAAGTAATCTTGGAGGAAGTACACCTGCAGGATCAACACAACATTTACCATCACCAGCTTTGAATTCAACAGAAATAGGAACCATATTAAAGAACAATGACCTTTTTCGTATTGATAAAAATCTGTTTACTATTCATACTCCAGAGCTTATATATGAAGAATCTCTGTACTCTGAAGATTGGAATAATACGGGCATACAATATATAGGAAACTCATATTTTACTTCTACTTATGGAGATATAGATATACAAACTAAGACACCTACAGTAGCCTCTGCAGGAGGCTTCTTGCATAAATCTATAAGGACTGCAGGCAATGCAGCTTTAGTGTCTGGACTTTTTTATGAGGATTATATTGTAGATGAAGCACGTGACAGCGATAAATTCTACAAACTATCATCAATGAAAAGACCTGTAAGATGGCCTGTATTCCTATGGAATAGAAATGGTTCTCTGAATAATGACATTATTAGACCTGCAGGAGGAGTAAGAACTTCTGAATTACTGAAGAAAAGAATTTGTAATTATCACCTCTCAACAGCAAGAATAGATAACAATACTGTCTCTTTATTAAATAAGAAAGACCTGCAATTATTTAGCAGTGACCAGCAAACTATCATTAAGATTGATGGTCATCCTTATATGGGTAATGTAGATACAGCTTTAATAGCTGATGGGTATCAGTATAAATACTTTGCTGGTAAATATGATACTGAAGACAGGGTTGATTTTAATGCCCATGTAGAATATAGATTAGGAGAAAATGAAGATAGCGGCAAGAATACAGGCATTTGGGAGTTTAATTCCAATACAGGAGGTTGGAGTTTCTTAAGTGGTTTAGTTGGAGATAGATTTGCTGATTTGTGCAGAACTACTGAAATAGTAAGAATGACTTATAAATCTACTCCTCACTTGGTAGCTCTTACCACAAATAACACCATATTTAATGTTGGAACTGCAGAACCCTTTGATAACAACAGTTATCCCCTTCCTTTAGTAGAAGTTGTAAGGAATTATAATAAAGATACCTTTTATGGAGGACAGACTGAGGATGCTCTTAAAGCCAATGTATGGTTGCCTATCAGTAATCCTGTTGATATAGATGCTTCGGGATTTACTATAACCAGTGAATGGGGAGATACTTATTTCCAGAGATATGATTGCCTGAAAACATATCCAAGAACAAGAGAGGATGTAAACCAAGTAGTAGATATTGCCTCTTTTATGGTTGAGACTCACATAAACATTGATGGTAGGTGGGACAGAAACAGAGGTCAGATTAACAATCTTAATGTTGATCCCACAAATTACAATCTTCACAATCCTGTATATAGTCAGCTGAATAATTTCTTCAACTACAAGATAATGGATTCAGATGCTAGAGAACACAGCTCATATCCTAATTATATTACTTGGAGTAAGACTAAGGAAAATGGTGCTGACGTTGACTTGTGGACTAATGTCACCATGGCCTCTGTATTGGATTTGGATGGAGATAAAGGTGAGGTAACCAAACTCATAAAGTTCAATGACCAGCTTCTTTGTTTCCAAAACAGTGGAATCTCTCAGATACTCTATAATGAAAATGCCCAAATTAGTACTACAGAAGGAGTTCCTATTGAGTTAGGAAACTCTGGAAAGGTGCAGGGAAAGAGATATTTAAGTGGTACTATAGGATGCTCAAACAAATGGAGTGTTGTAGGTACTCAGATGGGAGTATACTTTATGGATGATAGTGAGAAGAGTATCTATATATTAAGTGGTCAGATAAGTAATCTGTCACTACAGTATGGATTCAATTCTTGGTGCAAAAAGAATATACCCACAGTAGGCAGTAAGTGGACTCCTGTATCCAAAGAAAAGGGTGGTTTCAAGAACTTTGTAGTATATAATGATAAGATAAACCAAGATGTGTTCTTCATCAACGGAGATACTGCTTTAGCTTGGAATGAAGGAGTGCAGGCATTTACCTCTTTCTACAGCTATGAGAACAGCCCATATTTCTGTAATCTTGATGGTACTGGTTTGTGGATAAGAGAAGACGGTATTTGGAGGCATAGAGAAGGAGAATACTGTAAGTTCTTTAATTTCAATAAGCCTTATAGTATGACCCTTATAGGCAATGAGGATGCACAGCTTGTAAAGATGTTCACCAATCTTGAGTTCTCCACTAGTATTTGGGAGGATGGCACTCTTGATACAAGCAAGTTTACACCCAATATTCCGTTTGATTATCTGGAGACATGGAATGAGTATCAACATGGATACACAGACTTAAGTTTGGTTAAAGGGCATGCTGATAAACTGCATCCTGTAGAGGATATGGTTTCATCCATAAAGAAGAAATTCAGAATATGGAGGTGTGATATACCTAGGAACAACTGTGTATTGGACAGCTCAAGAGGGGAAATAGAATATCCCTATGCTACTGATGCATCTCTTGGAATATCAAGGTACATCAGAAAGCCCAATGACAGGATGACTAATCCTTGGTTATATCTTAAACTTATGAAGAATGCTGCTGCACCTGAAGCATCATTACCTAAGATAGAGATACACAATTTATTGATGACATACTTCGTTTAGTTGATGTGATTTGTTTGAAGAACAGCGGTTCTTGGCTTTTGTCATTTTGTATTATAGTTGTTAAGGTTAAGTTAGTTAGATTGTTTTTAGTAGATAGGCTGTCTGTGAAGACGGCCTATTTTTATTTCTATAGGTGTAATTGAAAAACTTATCCGTTTGTGCAGCAATACACCTTCTTTTATCTTTGCATAAAAGTTTAATAAAAAGGAGTTTAAATATGGATGGATTAGGCTTAGACAACATTCTTGGAGCAGAACAAGTGGAGAAGATGTTCAGCTCTGAGGCTGATTCTGCTGATGGTAATCTGCAGGATACAGAAGAGAATTCGGACAATCAAAGTGAAGAAACTGTTGAGGTGGATTTTTCAGATTTATTGGGGAATCAACCGGAGAGCGTAGGCAGTGGAAACAATAAATCAGAAGAACAGGGGGATGCACCTTCTTCCAGCGGAGGTACTCCCACAAATATCTTCTCTTCCATTGCCAAAGCACTCAAGGATGAAGGTGTTTTCCCCGACACTTCTGATGATGACTTTAAGGATATAAAGGATGCTGCCTCATTCAAACAGTTTTGGGAGAACCAAGTTGCGGCATCTCTTGATGAAAGACAGAGAAGGATAGAACAGGCACTCAATAGTGGTGCAAACAAACAGGAGATTGATGCCTATCAGGAGGCAATAAACCTGAATTCTTTCCTTCAGAAAAGGGAGACTGCTGATATGCTGGAAAGGGAAGGAGAAGAAGCTGAGAATTTGAGGAAGAAGATGATGTACCAAGACTTCATGAACAGAGGTTTCAAACATGAGAGAGCTGTGAGGCTTATTGAAAAGAGTCTTGCTGATGGTACAGACATTGAGGATGCTAAGGAAGCCTATGATTCCTGCAAGGAATTCTACAAGCAGAGAGTAGCTGCATTCCAGCAGGAGATTGAGGATAGGAAGAAAGAGCAGGAGGCTATTCAGGAGAAGAACTACAACAACCTTAAGAAGCACATTTTGGATACAGACAGTTTCTATGATGGTGTGAAGGTTGACAAAATGGTAAGACAGAAAGCCTATGATGCTATCACAAAGCCTACCTACAAGGATGAAAGCGGAAATCTTCTTACTGCCCTACAACGCTATCAGCGGGAAAAGCCCATGGAGTTTATGGAGAATGTAGCCATGCTGTGGGCCCTTACTGATGAGTTTAAAAATGTAGACAAGCTTACTAAAAGAAAAGTACAGGCGGGCATTAAAAAAGGTTTTGATGAAGTAGCATCTGTCCTCAATTCCACACGAAGAAATAATGATGGTTCTTTGAACCTTGCCAATACTGCATTTGACGATGACAGGGAGAATTGGAGTTTGGCATAGGTAAAAAGATTGTTCAGGATAACAATAAATAGGATAACAATTTTTTAATGCTCAATTTAAATTAATTATGGCAGGACAGCTAGGTAAATTTACGATGCAGCACTTTGATGCTTGGGCCCCTAATATTACTAAGAGGACTCACATCAGCTCTATTTTTGGTACTAAGACTCAGAAAGTGAGTGGTCTTATGGTAGAACTGATGGCAGCTAAGTATGGTAAAACTTTGGACACGATGCTCGCAAGTCTTCCTACTAAGGAGTTTGAGAGTGGTGATGATTATGTTTGGGATGTCACTGGTTCCACAGACCGTGTTATTCCTCTTGTAGAATGCCGGAATGAGGAAGGAGAAGCTATTACCTCTGCTGATGGAGAGAATGTAGGTGCAGCTACTCAGCCCTTCTACCTTGTATTTGGAGAGCACTGGTTCTTCAAGGGAGAGACTATTGAGGGTAACCTTGGTAACCGCTATCCTCTGCGAGTTCTTGAGGATGCTCGTGAAGAGGGAACCAACTATGTCTACAAAGTAGAAACTATGGCAGGTATTACTGAGGGTGTACCCCGTGAGCGACTTCTTCCTGGAGAGCTTTTCAGCTATGGTGCAGCCTTTGTAGAGGGGGGTCTTTCCCGAAAAGTAGGTGGTATCCGCCATGCAATTCCTGCTACTCTCCGCAATGAGTTCTCCCATATCCGTATTCACCACAAGGTGTCTGGTGATATGATGGATGACAAGCTTGCTATTGCAGTACTTGTAAATAAGGGTCAGGGTGTCAAACCCACTCCTGTCAATACTTGGATGCTCAATGTTGACTTTGAGGTGGAGAAGACTTTCCGTGATTACAAGAATTATGCTCTTGCTTGGGGTCGCAGTAACCGCAATAAGAATGGAGAATATACCAATATCGGTGTTAGTGGAGATGCTATCAGAACTGGTGATGGTCTCTATGCTATTGCTGAGAATGGCGGTAATGTTATTTGGTATAATGATTCCCCTCTCCGCTCTATTGAAGAGGCTCTCTATAACCTGTTTGCAGGCCGAGTAGACTTCAATGAGAGAGCTGTTACTATCCGAGGTGGTGAGCGTGGTATTGCATGGTTGCAGAAAGAAGCCCTTTCAGATGGTAGTGGATGGAAGACTGCCTTTGAGTTTGAAGGTACTAACTTGGGTCTGATGAAGAAGACCACCAATGCAGCTGCTCCCTTTGGTGGTGCTGTCTCTGTGGCTACTCCTCAGGTGTTTGAGCTTATTGCTCCTATGGGTATCAAGATTACCCTTGAGGTAGACCAGAGTAAGGACAACATCAATCACAGTGGCTATAAGCTTCTGCATCCGCTGGGAGGCCCTGCAAGCTCCTATATCTTTGATGTGCTTGACCTTGGTTCTAGTGTTGAGCCCAATATTCAGAAGTGTAAGGTTAAAGGACATCCTGATGAGTGGCGTGGATATGAGGCTGGTTTCCGTAATCCCTTCACTGGTGCTTGGAATAATGACCACATGAGTAATGATGAGGATGCAGCTGTTATCCACAAGATGGCAGATGTTGGCCTTGTTGTTTGGGACCCCACCCGAATTGTAAGAGTGATGCCTGATATTCTTGAGGGCTAATATAACGGGCTTGAGGGGGAAGACCACCTATCTATCTTCCCCTCTCAAGCTCTCCTTTAGTAAGTTTAACCAATATACAATAACAATAAAATGGAAGAGAAGAAACAAATTGTGAATTGTCTGCGGAATGAAAGAGTAATAGTAAGAAAGCTCCCTAGGCGCACTAACTTGGTGAAAGACTCAAACCATATTATGGGAGATGGTATGCATGAAAATGCATTCCAGATTTACTGTGTACCTAAACTGCAGAAGAGCAATAATTTTGTGAATGTCCTCACTAATGAGGAAATGGAATGTCTTGAAGAGGTAATGGGTCTTGAACCCAAAGCCCTATCTATATATAAGCCTGCCAAGGAAAACTACTGGAGTAATGCCAATCCCAATGGTCTGAGTACTGTTACTCTAAGGAAGAAAGACAACATCTTTGATATGAGTAAACCTACGGATTATATTGCAGTAAAAATCCTCTTGGCCAATAAGGATAAAATCTGTCCTTCTATGGAAGAGTGGCAGGCTAGACCCAAGGAAACTTATGAGTATGTAATTATTAGAGAAGGTCAGGAGAGTAAGATTGCTCAGAGTAATACAGATGCTACTATTCAGGCTGTGATGAAACTTGGTAAGATTGCTGAGGATAAGGATGTTCTGAAGCTTGCTGTTGAGACTCTGATGGGCAAGAGATACTCTGATAAGGTAACACCTGAGTGGCTGCAGACACAGGCTCTTGATATGATTAAGAGTAATGCTAAGAATGCAAAACTCTTCATAGGTATCATTGAGGATGAAGATTTGGACAACAAGGTGCTTATCAGAAAGTGTATTGCCAATGGTCTTATTGCTGACAGAGGAAACTATCTGTACATCAAAGATGGTAATCAACCTATGTGCAGTGATGGAGAAGAGCCTACATTGAATAAGGCAGCCAAATGGCTGGGTAAACCTAAAAATCAGGAGATACTTTTCAGCCTGCAGGCCAAGGTGAAAGAGCTATCTAAATAGTTTATATAGGAGAAATCAGTATGACGTTAAATGAATTTTCTGAACAGTTTGATGTTCTTTATAACAGCGTAACTTCCAATCAAGCTCCAGGTTTGAGTGAGTATGAGAAGAGTTTCTTTCTTACTAAATCACAGAAGGAAACAATCAAAAACCACTATACTGCTTCCAGTGGCGGCAATAATCTTAAGCTTGGATTTGATGATTCTGCAAAGCGTCAGGCTGATTTCTCCCTTCTTATGAAGGTAGGTAAATGTGAGAAGGCTAATGTAAATAATCAAATAGACCCACGCAGCATAGTATTCAAATTACCTTCTGACCTATTCATAGTAGTCAATGAGTCTGTTATAGCAAGTGGTATAATAAAGCAGGTAGTACCTATAAGGTTTGATGAATACACTACCTATATGATGAAGCCTTTTAAGCGTCCTTTCAAGAATCAAGTATGGAGGCTCATCAACTCAGGCAGCAGTGGAGACAGTGTTACAAGATATGCTGAATTGATATTCAGTCCTGAGGTAACAGGCAGAGACCCTTTAGAATATAATGTTAGATACATCAAGACTCCTTATCCAATCATAGTAGGAGATTTGGAGGGGCAGACAATAGATGGTCAGGAATATAAGAGTGATGCTGTTTTAGATACAGACCCCATACTGCATGATGAAATTCTTCAGAGGGCTGTGGAGATAGCTAAACTCTCATGGACTCAGTTAGGACAAGACAATACTCAATCAATAATAGCATCTGGACAACGTAGTGAGTAAATATGGAAATAGCAGACTTTTCAAATGGATTTGATGTACTGCTGAACAGCTATGGTTCAGGTTTGGTACTTAATGAGCATGAGAAATCAGTGTTTCTTACAAAAGCTCAAGAGGAAGAGGTGCTGTCCCTTTATACGGGTAAGAACTCTTTTGGAGAAGCCCTTGAGAGTACAGAAGAATTGAGAAGGTATCTCTCTCCTATAATGGGAGAGGCAACTCTTACACCTGCAACTACTAACAAGAAAGGAATGGGCAGCAAGTATAAATTCTTTCAACTCCCTTCCAAGCTGTGGTTTATTACCTACGAAGCAGTTTATGTAAATGGCTCAGATTGTGGAGACAACTACATGCAGGGAGTATATCCAGTTAGGCAGGATGAGTATCAGAAACTTGTAAAGAATCCATTTAGAGGTGCTAATGAGAGAAGAGCATTGAGACTTGATTTCGAGGATAATATGGTGGAGATAATCAGTTCTTATGATATACAGGAATACTATATAAGATACATCACTAAGCTTGAGCCAATTATTCTTGCTAAACTTGATACTGAGGCAGCTATTGAGGGTGAAACAGAAGTGAATAACTGCAAGCTCCATGAAAGTCTTCACCAGAGAATATTAAATAGGGCTGTAATGCTGGCACTACAGTTTAGAGGTGCTGCAACTCCAACACAAGAAAATCAACAACGAGATAGATAACGCCATTGTATAATGGTCATGTGAAATTTAATTGTTTTTAAAAATGTTTACAGAAAACCAATCACGACAACTGTATGTTGTAACTGATAACGCAGCTGATGCTGCTGCTATCAAGGAGTCTCCTGCTGCTGGTAAGATTGCTCTTGGTGAGACCAGTGATGGGAAGGAGCTCTTCTTTGTCCATCGGGGTTATACTGATGATGGTCTTCAGAGGTCAGACCTTGTCAACAAGTGCAACATTATGAGTATCAGTGCTACTGCTGCTGCTGATATGGCTCATAAGAAGAGCAAGTATGAGATTACTCTTGATGCAAATGTCAGTGCTAATCCTATTGTAGGTCAGGCTTATATTCTTAACATCATCATCAAGAACTACATTGCCAATGGTGATGACAGTATCAAGGTGAAGTTTGGTGCTACTAAAGCTATGTCTACTGACAAGAGTGCTCTCTTCAAGAATCTTGCTTTAAATCTTGCAAAGAATTTCTCTCGGGAGCCTGTTCCTGTTATCAAGATTACCCTTAAGGGTGGAGACGGCACTGAGATTACCAACAAGACTAAGCTCTCTGACCTCTCTGAAACCACTGCTACCGGCATTATAATTGAGGAAGTTGAACAGCCTTGGAGACTTGGTGCTGCCAAGCAGGAGTTTGTAAATCTTGATATTCAGCCTTCTACTGTTTTTGATGGCAACACTGACCAGGTTTGGGGTGTAGTTACTGATGTTACTTCCACCAATAATGCAGTGATTCCCAACAGCAAGAAGATTGCTGATATGGAGTACTTCTACCATAAAAATCGTGGAGATATCTATGGCAATATGTGCTGGCCTCTCAACATTGATACTAAGTATCTTGTTAATTCCGATCTGGCTGCAGGCTATAGCACCATTGATATCCACTACTACTATGAGGGCAACAGCCATAATGTAGGCCACAGTGAGAAGACCATTACTCTTGTGGGAGAGCATGCTAAAATGACAGCTCTGCTGACTAAGATTACTACCAAGCTTAATGGCTACAATGTTACTGTTAACAAGTCTGCATCTTGGGGATAAGTAACTAAACTCTCATGCTGAATTAGAATTATTTTTGCTTTCGGGGATGGGGCTTGTCCCCTCCCCTTTTTCATTTAATCTTAGATACTATGTTGACAATAGATAAAATAGTTATTCAAGAAACTCCTCCTGAAGGTAAGAATGTACTTTGGGGTAAACCTGTAGAGAATGGATTCACACTATATTACTACAGTAATGGTTGGAAGCCCTTCAAGCTTGGTGACAATGGAGCTACTGTTACAGCATCAGGAAACCGTATTTACTATACAGACAGCACTCATTCAACTCCTTTGTATGTGGAGGGTACAGATGTAGAATATCAACTGGAGGTTGATGAAGTAAACATAAGTTCTCCTGCTGATGAAGAGTCATACAATATAGGTGAGGAAATCTACTGCGATGTAATTATAGGTAATCACGGCAGTGCTCCTGTTAATAATATTGTCGTTGAAGGAAAGGCTTTTGACATTGACTTTGAGGAAATTTCTGGCACTAAGTATGAAGTAGGAACCCTTAATCCTGAAGAGCAGAGTGTTTCTTTGCATTTCAGTCATACAGTTACTGTTGAAGACTGCTCTTCTGAGTCTCCTCAGATTACATTTGAGATAGCTCTGGCAGGAGTAGACAGTATTACAGGAAAAGAAGTAGAGGGAAATGGAGATAGCCAAGACTTTCGTCTTAAACCTTTCTCAGTGAATTTCCTTAATGTAGATATCGGTGATGGTTCTCCTATAGAAGGTAACCAAGTGCAGATTTGGAATGGCAATACTCTTGTAGAAGAATGGACATCAATAGCTGATGATTCAGAGCCTCATCGTGTTTATGGTCTATTACCCAATCAGACATACAGAGTGCATGTTTCAGAGGCTGATGAAGGCCACGTAGCTCCTGAGGATTTTACATTCACTATAAGTGATAATGGTGAGATTCTTTCTGATAATAAAATGTATGCCGACACTGGTGAATACAGCTGTTTCTTCATAGAACAGTATAAAGCTTTTAATATTAAAATATTAGTAAGTAATATAGCTACTGGTGAAGAAATAGTTGGAGCACATGCAGCGATTCTTAATGACGAGGGAGAGCCTATTGATGAATGGGACACTGTTGCTGATTTAGGAGGTGAAGAGCATCTACATAGTTTTAGAGCCACACAGGATTATACTTACGGTATATTAGTATCTTCAATTCCTGAAGGGTATGAAGACCCTCATAGTAGTTTTGATTTTACTATAAATGGTGAAGGTCAGATAGCGACAGAAGAAGCAACTACTATAGATGATATGTCAAATTGCCCTGTAATAGCTTGTGAGCTGCAACCTATTGAAGAATCCTAAATTGCTATACAATGATACTATTTGATCAACTCAGAATATCCGATGATGGTACATTGCTCTTTATCAATGCCCATGTAAACAAGGCTACACCTTATCAGGAAGTATATATAAAGAGCCTTACCATAATGACTGCTACCAACAGTAGTGGTGAAATCATTATATCTGAGGGTGACCCCTATTGTCCTACTGAGGATTACATCTACAAGAAAGAATTCAACCTTGCTGACAGACTGAGAGAGATTGACCTTGTTATAGACAAGACTGCTCTTAATGAGGCTTTCATCAATACTGACAGTGAGGGAAAAGCCATAGACTCAAGCAAGCCTACTGCAAAGGTAGACTTCAGTAAGTCAGACTTCTCAAGGGATTTGTTCTTTGTCTATGTAGAATGTAATCCAATGAGTGAGGCTATTGCACAGCAATGCTGCATTCCCTGCTCTGAAAGAAGGGAGACAACTCTTGGAGTGACCTTTGATTACAATATGCTGTATCAGGCAGTGATGAACTTCACAAGGGAACTTGCTGCTGACTGTACCATACCAAAGAATTTCATTGACTTCATACTTCAATGGGATGCTTTCAAGGCTGCAGTAGATACAGAGCACTATATACCTGCCATCAGCTTCTACAACAATATGTTTGGAGGCAGGAACTCTATTACAGGTACAGCAGGCTCTAAATGTGGATGTCATGGATGAAATGGTTTATGAAACACTATCCAAGTACTTTACCACCCTAGAGAAGGTGGGATATGTACCTTATGGTGATGTGTACAAGTTGTTGGTACTTAACTTCTATAAGGACTTTGTATTCAATGACTACAGAGGTCTTATAACTAAAGATGACTATCTGCTTATAGAAAGAGCCCTTAACTGTTTGTATGGAACTACCTGTTTAATACCTTATCCAGATTATTTGAAGATGGGAAAATTACATTTGAGTGAAATATCAGAGATGGCATGCAGAGTGAAGAAGCTTGAAGATGCCAAAGTAGTTAAGTTCTTAGACCCTGCAAAAGCTGAAAGCGCTGAGGAATCAGATGTCAGCATTGTAGAGGCAGAATAGAGATAGGAATATGGCAAAGTACAAGGAAATAGTGAGCATGGTCTTGGACATGCTTAAAGTAACTTCTGATGACAGTATCTTTACTGAGGGACATATTATCTTCCTGGCAGGCAGGTATAGAAGTTTTTTGTTGAAACAGAAATACTATAATGACTTGAAGAAACAAGTTCCTGAAAGTAATTATCAGACGCTGTGCCTTGATTTAGAGAAGGTGGAAAGTATAGAGGGATTACCTTGTGAAGGAGGCTACTATCTCCGTACAAAGGAGCCTGTTCCTACTTTGCAGCCCTTTGGTAATACAAGGCTATATACATCAGGAAGTTACTATAATGGGAATATAGAGTTTGTAAGTAAGGACAGATTCAAATATACGGGGTACAATAAATGGTTCAAGAATACCATATATGCTACATTGGACCCATCCCAAAGAATCTATCTTACTTCACAGAATCCTCAGTTCATGTATCTCAAGAATGCCAAGTTGCATGGGGTGTTTGAAAATGCTGAAGAAGCCTCTAAGTTAGCTTGTGATGGAGATGATGAAGGTAAAGAGTGTGATATCCTTGACAGAGAATTTCCTCTCGAGGATGCTCTTGTAGCTCCTCTTATAGAGCTTGTATTCAAGGAACTTGCACCTTCAGTAGTTGCTCCTGAGGATAAAGCTAATGATGCTAATGATAATCTGTCACCTAAAGCTAAAGAACAGTAATGGAATACCAAAGTTATCTTAACAGACTTCAGAAGAAGGGCTCCAATCCACACAAGATAGGTCACTGTCTTGGAGTAAGAGATGCGTGGAAATGGGTAAGAAAGAATAAATGGCAGGCAGTTAATGGGAATAACTACAGTCATAATATTTATAGTAAGGTCATCAACCGGGTAAATCAGATTCTCGTGGAGAAGATTCTTGAGGGACATGAGTTTGAGCTGCCTTATCAGATGGGCAGTATTCATGTATGCAGTGTTCCTGCAAAAATACTCTATGATGGAGACAGGTTGAAGAACAACTATAGGGTAGACTGGAAGAAGACTCTTGAACTGTGGTATGAAGACAAGGAGGCTGAATCCAACAAAGTGGTTATAAAAAGAGTGCAGAAGAACATATATTTTATAAAGTACTCAAAAGGAAAAGCTGCCTACATTAATAAGAGATTCTACTCATTCAGAGCCAATAGAAGTTTCAGCAGACTACTTGGTAAGGCTATAGAGACAGGAGCAGTAAGAGCAATGCCATTAAAATAGAATAGACTATGGTTAGAGAAATTGAATACATCAGCATTAAGGAAATACTCTCAAGAGTACTCAGACATCCTCTTCTTCAGGATTGTACTTTTGAGCAGGCTGTGCAGTATGCCATTGACTTCATAGGCATATTTGGATTCCCCGAGTTTTATGAAAACAAGCAAGCAGAGATAGATATTTGTGACTATAAAGGAAAGCTGCCTTGTGACCTTATCAGCATAGATATGGTGAAAGACTGCAAGACAAACTTTCCTTTGAGGTCAATGACTGGAATGTTCAATCCTGGAGGAAAATATTATAAGCATCTCAGACATGAGCCTCAGTTCAAAACTCAAGGAAGAACCATATATACTTCATTCCCAAAAGGAAAGATTATTATGGCCTACAAAGCTATCCCTGTTGATGAGGATGGATACCCTAAGATAATCAACAACAGTAAGTATCTGAAGGCTTTAGAGCTATATATAAAATGTCAGATGTTTACAGTTCTTTTTGATTTGGGTAAGATATCTCCTCAAGTGCTTACTCATACAGAGCAGGAGTATGCTTGGGCAGCAGGACAGCTGTCTGAAGAGATTAAGACGCCCTCAGTATCTGAGATGCAGTCTATTACCAATATGCTTAATCAGATTATTGTAAGAAACAACGAATTCTACAATAGATTTGAGAGACTTGGTAACAGTGAAGTAAAGAGGATTCATTAAGAGTTGTTTATACATTTTTAAAGCTGTGTTTCATCATGTATGAAATGCAGCTTTTTGTATGTCGTAAAGTAAAAAATAACAGGGTGTAAGTAATAAATTAAGCCCCTTTTATCCCTTAAAATAAAACATTACATTTGCAAAAAATACTAATGTATGAAGAAGAATACTTTATATACAGTTAACAAGTTTAATAGACGTTACTTTAATCCACAGGGTAATGTCTTTGCTGATGGAAGCTGGCTTGGAATATCTAAGGAAGCCAATCCTTTCAGCAAACAGAATGTAGATGCTGCCTTCAGTAAGGAAGGATTAAACAGTATATTTTCAAAAGAAGGATTATCTACAGCCCCTAAAGGAATGGGAGCAGGACTTCTTTCAGCAGGTGCTGGTATAGTAGGCGGAGTTGCCAATAAAGCTATTAGTGGTGGACTAAGTAGTGGAGCAGGAAAAGCCATCTCAGGTATAGGTTCTACTGTTGGAGGTATTGTAGGTAAAGTTAACCCCTTATTGGGAGCAGCTGTTACTGTAGGTGCAAACATCATTGGTGGAGGTGTAAACAGGTTAGTAGGAACTTCTACTAATGCTGCTCAAGTGGCAGCTAATGATGCTGGTACTGCAGCCCTCAATAACTTTGTATCCAATGCCTCTACCCTTGATGATATTAGGGGACCTGAAGCTCAGGCTAATATTAGAGATGCCTATAAAAGTGGTGCTCTTAGAAAAGGATGGGCAGACTCGAGGAATGAGGCAGCCAGAAGAAGAAGGCTTGAGGCAGAGCAGTTTGCAATAAACAGTGTGGCAAACAATGCAGAAAATCTTATCAGAGACCAAATAAGCGATGCTGCCTATAATTATAGGGCTCTTGGTGGAGCTCTTGATATTATGCAGCAGGATAAATACTTTGACACTATCAATAATAGAAGTAAAGCTCTCAGTAGAAATAATATGGCAATGGCTCCCAATACATTTGATTTGGGAGGATTGAAAGCTGC